>JGI24021J15306_10000602_pt1 | contig 29114 bp, 19 predicted proteins | sample Ectturendosymbi1_FD_15306 | JGI IMG/M metagenome (IMG submission 15306) | reverse complement strand
GCAAAAAGACGAAAGCAGATGGCAGTCGACTGATTCCTCGAAAGCATACAGAAACGCTTGTGCTTTTAAGTGTTTGTAAGACTCATCACTTTCTAAATGACCTCATTTCTTGTACATAAGCTTCCCCTTTGGCTACCTGGCATAACCTCGTCAGTCTGGCTGCTTACGTTGTCGCAATTTTCACTGTGGTATGGCTCTTCTAAAGCTTTGCAATTTTCAACACAAGAACATTATGAGGCTTACTTCACATGAACCAAGCTGTTACCTCTGTTACTTTGTAAATGGTTTAACTGTTGGTATTCATTAAATAAATTTTCTGTTACATTTAAAGAAACCGTTATTTTGCACACCTGTGTAATAGTCATGCAGTGGACATAATCAAAACTAGTTTTTTTTCAAACATTTTTGCCAATCTCAGGTTTCCTCGTCAGATCTCTGAAGGGAAATTGAATAAGACNGACTACGCAGCCCACATTTGCAATTACGAAGTAAACTTAACCCTTCAGAAGTGAACACTGAAACGACAAGGACTATCGAACAGTATTTCATACTTGATCTGCCAAATACAAAATGCTTTTGTAAACAAAAACAGCTTCAAAACTGAAACCCTCTCTACACTACATCAACTAGGTCTTTTTAGAAAAACAGGCTACACACACATTACAAAAAATCAATGAACACTGCAACAATTACATTACAAAAACGAATTATGATGGGGGCGTTAAAAACCGCGCAGTTCATTTTGATTTTCGTTGGCACAGTGAACCCGCATTCCGGTGTCAAGTGAAATTTCTGACTTCACACCATGTACGCATGCACAGAGTAATATTCTACATACAAAATACGCCGATAAAACTGATTATTAGGGCTTGGGAATTCGTGTTTAGGTAAATCTGTCGGGTAAGGGTTTGAAAAAGAAAATAATTGAGGTCAACGACTAAGTCCGAAAATTTTCAATGGTAAAAGTTATTCCTGTGCAATAGCTTGTTCTGGATACCTGACATCTAACCAAAATGTTTTAATTTACGCAACACACATCAAAAAATAATTGCCAGACTTGATTTCTTTACTTTGAGAAGCAAAATAACTAAATAACAATAACAGGTCAGAAATTTCGCTTGACACCGGCAGCAATACATCAGCAGCACGTTTGTGTAGGTTAGTAGGGGCAGCGTGGGACCCTATTAGAAGCAACCGGTCAAATCGGGTTTAAAATCAGGGCTGCATATATGACGAAAACGATCCATTTTTAACATTTGCTGCTTATGGCAACGCATTTCGTATGATGCAGGTTTTTTAAAGGTGTTTTAGGGACGCGATTCGGTTCCCTAAAATCAGAGAAAATAGGTACCGTGTACCTAGCATTTTCCTTAAAAAAAAGTGTATGAAGCACAACGCAACGACTGTGAAGCAGACCCGTAACCAGGGGGGGGCGAGGCCCCCCTTAAAAATTTTTCCGCCCCCCTTGGAAAAATGTATTGGACATCGCTTAAAATTATTAGACATAGTTCAAAAAATTTGGGCCCCTCTCTGAAAACTCTTCGCTCCTTCTGGTGACCAAAGCCGGTTACGGGCCTGCTGTGAAGTCGTAGCAGAGACCATATGCGCTGAATGCCCTTTCTGCTTCCACAGAAGCGGGCTGGATACTGAACTTCAGAGTGAGTTTGAAGTTTTGCAGGTCGTTAAAGTGCAAAACTCAGTAACGTTACTTTTTTATCCGGTTAACCGAAAGAAATATATCCGGATATCGGATAGCAAAAAACTCTCGGTTATCCGATAATACAACCCTAATCGCCACTTCTACTATAACGACGCTTTTTGACGATCCCCGCAGAATATTTTGTTCGTTTATGAAAACAGTTGCAATTTTTTGTTAGTTTGAAGTGTAAGCTCGCCTACCACCACACAACTATTTATAACCGCATATGAATCCAGTTAAGTGGCCAATCGTTGAGCCGTGACAAGTTTGACGTGAGAATGGTATCAAGGATTGCACCGCCAGCATCAATGGAGGCAAATCGTTAATGAAATTTTCTGTGCAGCATTTGGAATTGTTACCAGCTTGATCGATAGTCCGTGGAGCAGTGCGTATTTATGGAAAAAGTAGGACATCGTTGTTTCGCTGTTGAGCGAAAGTGGAAAAACTTGCAAGAGATTTCGATATTCCAGCAACGATGTTGACTACAATTTCGAACGCTACACGCGATACAGTAAGCGGAAATCCTAATCAGAAAACACTGTTTACCCTTGCCAGGCTTTGAACTTAGAGACGTTTTTAAGAAAGGAGTTATTGTAGTTCGACTAACGACGCTTTTTTCCTGGTCCCATGAAGCGACGTTCTAGGGCAATTCTACTGTATTTTGTTTCATGCCAATCATGGATCATATCACAGTTTGGCATCAAACAACTTCGCATAGCTTCAACAATGCCTACCGAATGTTGCATTACATCCTGAAAAATGTTATTAGCGCCAAGAGAACTATTTCGCGAAGACATGTGATTGACCAGAAACAATTTGCTTGCCTTTGTCCAGCGTTATACATCCTCTGCGAATTTTTTAAAGCCGCTCACTACTTTTTAAGTCTTACATTTTTCACCCATGCTGTGCAATGCAACGTTTCTACATGACGATGAGCGAAGGGGTTGCTGGCGCGTTGTGTCAATGTTTCGCCCGCGTGTACCAACACATTCCCGATGCGTTTTGGTTTTTTTGTGCACTATGCCAATGCCAGCCCCAGTGTTTTTGGACGAAGAATCAAAGACAAACACGCAAATAAATAGAAGTAAATCCCTGAACAGGTTTTTCTGCGAGACACGCTTGTCTATTGAACCTATTGTTTCATTCAACTTCATGATAAACAGGGATGCCGGAGCAGCGATAGGGCAGAAAAAAGTTGAGGGCAATGTAAATGTATAAAAACAAAAAAATTGTTGCCGATTATGCTTTTTTCTGTTCAGAAACAATTTTCCCCCCGAAAAAATTAACAGAAATTATAGAAAACCGTTTTGACTTTTCTGTGCGCGCGAATAGCTGCAGTAAATTTGTTTCAAATCGTCCTTGATAAACCATGAAATGACACTGTTATAAAAAGGCACCGCTGCCCCCGTTTCCCCCCTTTTAAAAGGACAGGGAGGAATTTCCCCCGTCATTCTCCCGCTCTCCGGCGTTCCTGATGATAAACCGTAAAACTGGAATTGATAAAAGTTGGATCTTCCACTTCACATCGTCAGCTTCTGCGAGTGAAGTTGCTCTAGATGTCTTCACACCTACTCCAGGCAATGGATACATCGAGAACAAATAAGCATCTTGCAAACCCTCGCTGCAAGACCTATATTTTCACACGTGCAAACGAGGGGCGAACAGTACAATACGGCGACTGCAGCGGAAAGGAAAATTATTTGAAAGACTTGTTAGAGCTTGATTAACAACATCAACTTTATAGCATATTTGTAGACGCAGTTAACTGGAAACAATAAAACAGAACTTCATAAACTTTGCTCGACTCTTGTGTTGAACAACCACTTCGACGTCTCAACCAACTAAACAGCGAGTTTTGATCAGGAAAAAGGTACATTTGCCTGAAGGAAACCTGTTTAGTTGGCTCAGCAATCGGCGGCATTTCTAAGAACAAAATTATATGAGCTGATATCGCAATCGCAGGCATAAAACCGTCTGAATAGAAATACCACAAACGATAGAAAAATATCGCAAGTCGACCGCACCAACAACGCAAAATAAAAATGTCCACGAACGCGAGCGTCTCGAACACGTCTGCAGGCACTGTCACAAAATGCAATGAAGAATTTGACTGCGAAGACACGCGTTAAGAGCATATGAAACAAAACCAGTCTCCAAAAGCTATTAGTACTTTGCTAAAATAGCGTTTAGGTTCAAGCTATAACAAAAGGATATTTTCGTTATCAGCAAATAAAGTGTTCGCTTCTGCACCAAGTAAAACATGTGCGCAAATAGCTACTCAATTTTGCAATGTTTTTGAACTATACGTAGGTCAAAATACTCTGGATATTCAGTTACACACTAAAGCGATGATTTAAATCAATAACAAACAACTCTAAGCTTAGAGCTGAAAACGGACAAGTATGGATCTACAATTTCTGATTTGCCTTTCGCGTCTTAACATGTCTACCAGTCGAGCCGCTGTTTAGTTTAACAACTCGATCTGCCATGCTAGTGAAGACTGGTCGCGTTCTCATACACAGATCCCTGGAAGTGAAGGAACGGGCAAATCAAGACGTTGCAATGTTGATCATGACAATATCGATGATCGTTTCTTGCAAACAACGAGCGAACTATAAATGGCTCGTTACTCATCCCGTTAGTCCGAATAGCATTACGCGTACCGCGCGGCACTTAAAAAATGCTGCGTAAAAGCTGGATCCTTACTGTGTGATTGCAAGGCTTCCGCATTTTGCTGACAGCACAATAAAAAAAGCGTTACGAAACTGCATTGCATCTACGCTCACTCGTATACAGGGGTGTAACGATGAGGGGGCAGGAGGGGCACAATTCCCCGGGCACCCCATCACTGCGGGGGAAAATCCCAACAATGTCGCAAGTACTTTCTTCAATGCAGTAAATTTGCTTCCGAGAGACTTTACGCTCGAACATGGAGAGGCCAAATTTGTGTCTTGCCCCGGGCGCCATGTAACCTGGGTACGCCACTGCTCGTACAGCACGGAACACGAATGCTTGCGAAACTGTTCAGACTTGGTACTTTCACGCGAGCGACACGCAACAACGTGGATCTTGACCAATATTACAAAGCTCTGTCTGACCGCACAGACTTGACGTTTTCGTATGACAGCGCTAGGTTGAAGATGTGGCACAAGGATGCAACAATTGTTCGAAATGATTATTGAATCTCGAAGCTTACGCGTACTTAACATTCATTCTATATAAAAAAAAATCAGAAGCTCAGCACGGAGCTTTTCTGTTTGAGCTTCGATAACAATTGACATCGGCATTGACGGTCGTTTATGCCCGAGTTACACCCGATCCGCGTAGCTACTGCGGTACGTTGTACACGGATTTCACTGGCGTCTCGACATCGCTAGAATGCAAAGTTCGAACTAGTTCAATGTGGCGAAGGTGGGCATTCTTCAAGCGTTGCAAGCAACTCTTCATTGCCGGTATTAACCGTTCTTCGAGTTCTTGATCCTCACTACGAACAAGCAGAACAAATGGTATGAAACAACCAGCGTGGTGCCGGACTGCAGAATCTCTTTGAACAATGGCATTAACTCAACATAATTTGCAAAGAAGACTTTGAATGCAACAAATACTGAAGGCTATCCCATAAAATCCACAACATTCAACGCAGATATTTTGCCCGGAATTGCATATATGAAACTTTTTGTACAAGCATTGTTGAACAAATACAAGCAGAAGATGGTTGTACTTTTTCTCTCATGCTTAAGGTGCGGAGAAACGGGCAACTGGTTTCGCAATAGCTGGGTTCAAAGCCGGTACATTTGCGTAAAAAAACATCTATACAAAATACAGGGCCGCAAAAACGCGGTGATCCACTGATCATTGATTTAGCTCTGGCGTCGGTCGTTAATAGATTTTCTACCAGCATTCCATAAAAAACTTCGCCAGGGGAGTTTGGCATATCCTGATATCCAGAGGCATATCCCATATCCAGACAGCTGCAACGGTTCAGTAATTTTAGTTTCTTTTGCAACTGATCTGAGGTACTGCATTGAGCATCGCCATCTTGTACTGAAGCCCTTCTTTAGGTGTACCCAAAATATGGTTGGAGACTGGGCACTTCGATTGGATCGACAACAGCTAAAACTCTGGAATTATGTAATGTGGGGGTAACAGCTTTCTCGTTGATATTCTGATCAAAAAATACTATTGCATTCACGAACGCCAGTAGTCTGCTTCGAGAGCGAATGAGGACAACCAGGCCGGGAAAGAGTGGGGAATATGGGAATGTTATTCCCGGGAAATCTGACTTTCTCGCAGAAAATTTTTCATAGCAACAAGGGAGGTGGAAAAGAACTTTATGACAGCTGATGTATCAACTCTCAAACGTTAATAATCTTTCTTTAGAAAGACAGCAACTTTAAGGTGTGGTTCATACGCAAAACTGTGGAAAGTAAGTTAAGAAAACTCCACCACAGCTCGCGAGAAATAAAAGTCAGATTCCCAGGAAATTTGCATTTTTTCTGGCACTGGAGGACGATCATCGAAAATTCTGTACGTACGCGAACGCCCGACATTGTTTTTTCGGGCGCCTTGGATCATTCCGCACGAGATGTGTAGCAGCTAGCACGCATTCGCATGCAGTGCATAAAGAAGATCAGACCCCCGTACGATTTTCCGCATGAAAAATGTACCGCATGTTGGCACCTTCGCCGTATCGGTGATTCGCATACCCTCAAATATGGCCGATAAGGGATTCGTCATCCCGTTGTGCCGTACGCTGTCTAGAGTTAGTCGAAAAGCTATGGAAAAATAAAAGCACAAACACCTGATCAAACACTTTTAGCGCTTCAGGGCAGACATTCGCACACTTGCTGGATTCGTGCGCGAAAGTGCGTAGATAAGATCTTTAGCTATTTGGGCATTTAAAAATAATTACAGTGCATCATTCCGATGCAGAGGTATTGGAATTTGAAATGCATATGCAAGAAAGGCACGCATGGCTCGACATTTCAACGCTGATGCTATTACAAGTTCTTGAGCTTCGAAGGTACTGATGCTAAGAAGCGCTTAGTTTGAAATTTAGGAGTGCTTACAGTAAACGTTACGAACAGTCTTCGATAAACATGTTCGCGCAACAATACAAAATACGGGAAAGTTGCTGAACCCAAACAAAAGCACTTTTTCAGAAGCAAAATTAGCGATTTCTGGTCAGACTCTGGAAGTAGCCTACTTCGCGGGGTGAAGGTAGCTATTGAAAATACTGTGTTAGGCTAGAGAATTGCCCCATGCTTTACCGCAATTTTTGCATCTGTTCACATAAGCGTAAAAACATCAGAAAGTTTCGCTTTGTCCGCTTAGCAGCCTGCAAACCCTAGCAGTATTAACGTTATTGCTGTCCTCATTTGATCGATCAGTGACCAGTGATCAATCAGCAAGGAGTGCTTACAGTCCTGATACCAGGTTCGACTGACTGATGTCTGTAAAACCTACTGGTGTTCAGTGGAGCAGCGTTCGGCTGAATCTGATCTGTTAGAGAAAAGTCGTTTTCAGCGACATTCATACTTTTATGATAAAGCGCAACCTCACCTTATCAGTAATTGTGTGACCTCCGCTACAGTCTGGCAATCTGAATTGAAAATTTTCTTGGCTTCTTCAAGACAAGCAGCGTAGGCATTTGCCGCAGAATAAGCTGTTCGTGCGTCTGCAATGTGAAGGAATAAACTTAATGAAGGACAACCTCAACCGGCATTCACAAGAAGTTGGACATACTTTAATTCACCATGAAAACAATCATAATTGTGCAACCCCGTTCAGGTTCAGTGAGTCCAGAGAGAAAAAATGGATTTGTTTACTGTGGTAATTCTTTCCACAGTAAATTAACTCATTATGGTGTATTTCATGAAACTATTTCCTAACTGGGGTGAAGGGTTTAAATCCATCGGAAAAATTTGGCTGATGGATTTCAAACTTTTCACCTTTGTGGAGACTAGTTACTTGAATACAGACATGCGCAAGTTTGAATCATCGCAAAAAGAAGAAAGCAGAGCCCAGACGGCTGATTCTTCGAAAGCTTGCAGCAAAACTCGAGCTTTTAATGCAAATTTTGCCTTTTGGCTGATATAACAAAGATCAAGATGTGTGATTCCCCCAAACCTGTGTCCAGCGAAGCGACATTAAAACGAACAACAGGCGCTACTTTTAACTCGCGCATGTTGCAATTACCGTATTTATTGGATTGTAAGCCGCGTCTTACACAGTTTTTTTTTCATCATTTCGTGCGGCTTACAATGAAGGGCGGTCTTACAATCGAGGGCGGATTACATTATTTTTCTTTAGCTCATCGAAAGGTCTAGACCACGGCTTCTCAAACTGTTTTGTTCTGCGACCCCACTTCAAAACAATTTTCTATGCGACCCCACTGATGGATAGCCTACAGTTAATGATACTTGTAAGCGTACCATTAGAAATCTCAAGTGGCATTTTTGTCTATGATGAAATCATAGAGATGCACACAATCCACGAAAATAACCACAAAATAATAAAAGAACCTCGCAATGGAAACAGTAAAGCGAAGAAAAAATTAGTAAAATTTTCTTGTAAAGTCCACAGAGAAGTTTGTTCTGATTTGTCAAGCCAATTTGTTTCGCGACTCCAAATTTACATTTTGCCCCATTTTGTGTCACGACCCACAGTTTGAGAAGCCCTGGTCTACATGACGTTCATCTTCCCTTGGCTACGTTTTATCGACCAAACTCTCTTTTTGCAATCTTTCTTCTCTTTAATACCACGTGTATCCTCCGATTACTCCGTTACAGGAAGGATTGTGATGAACACAAGGCAGTTGTAGTGGTGTAAGCGTCATTACCACTTACCAGGTTGCCGATACCAAAGTATTTCGGAGGCTTAGGTAACCTTTGTTCAAGTGCAGCTTACAATCAAGGGCGGCTAACAATCAAATAAATACAGTATTACGATTGCGTGTTAGAAAACCACATTGTGTCACGACGGCTCTTTTCAAGTTCTGACAATCGAGTCGAGAGTACTTTTTCAAATCGGTAATAACATACAAAAGCACGAAATTATGAACCGAGTACACAAAAGAAGCCGACACAGAACCGGAGAAATCTGGTCTGCATTAGATTTTGCAACTCGGATAAAAGTTTGTCAGTTGAAGGGTCTGTGCAGAATTGGTTTCACTCAAAAAAACACCTCTACATCCAAGGCGCCTGATAAAAACAGTTTGAGGTCATGCTAAGGTTTCTCTATTCTCAAACACAAACCATTTTTTACTGTAAGGATATTAGAAATCTAGAGCTACCAATCAATTTAAAAAATCACCAAGCAAAATATAACCATTACAATAAAAACACCGCGTTCAATAAAACACAATTCTATACAAAGCTTTTAAAACAGGTCACGCTACAAAGTATAAGAGAAACCCTTAATTCGTTTTCATCTGGCATATATGTTGTAGTTGAAATACACTAGTCAAAACACATCGCAACTTTTAGGTCGAATAGTCCTGTTTGTATCACAGACATTGACAGGTATTTTAACGCATATTAACACGAATTCGCATCGCATCACTCCTGTATAGTATCTGTGATGAACTACAGTTTAAAATCAAGACTGAGAACCCCATTACACAAAATTCAAGACGAAAACACCTACACTTAAAATGTATAAGCTCACGACAAACCCAGTTGAATTTTAAGACCAAAACAAGCAACACACTCTTGTATCAATGTAAATTCTGCGAGAACATTTCTACAATTGAGGCAGATTTTTAGACAAAAAGACCAATGCCCAACATGCCAGGCAAACCGTTAATACTTGAAAGAAAATAAGAAACCAGTCTTAAGCATAGCATTTGTCTTAAGGACCTATTTACTTGCTACTGCAACTACTCAAACGAACAAACTTGTACACAGGCGCCAAGTTTGAAATTTCTACGAGAGTGCGAAATGAAAGCCTCCTGAAATGTTGAAAAAGAATAATTCAATCATAGCTCCGCACCAGCGTTTGCAGTCCCATCAACTTGCGGGCTCTGTCTGCCACTATCCAGCTTTGTGCGCTTCGATTCAGAGTTCTCTCGCTGTGGTGAAAAACTTTTGCGAGGAGAATCTACAGAGAAATTAGAGCGTGAAAAAATACGACATTACAACGGCGGCATCAAACTAGCGTTGTTCACAGGAGCAAACTGTCGCAATCTTCGCACACACCGCTCATCCTTCGAGACGAGTCGTTCACGTGCCAGGTAAACCTCTTCCTTTGCCATGGTTGCCAATCGGATCGACTGCACATAAACAAAGCGGGTGTCGGCGACACACTTTTTGCTAGCAACAAATTGCTCCCAAAAAGGAAAATCTACCTACAAGGAACTGCCTCTGTAGTGTGATCGGTTATGGTAAAATCCTCCCGAGTATCTGTTGGTATATGGGCGATATCCGAACCCTCGATATCGATTGTAGTGGCTGGGGTAAGGAGGCGAGACCGAGCGTCGGTGCAACTGAGGTGTTGGCGAATGCGAGCGCGGACGTTGTCGGTCACGGCCAATATAGTGAGGGCGGTTTCCACCGTACAGCGCGTAGTAGTCTCTTCGAAAGCTGCAAAATTCCCAAGAAAGATAGTTAAACACTGATATACACTGTGCATTACTCGCTGAGCATTGCGCAGCGAAATTCGGAGTTCATTAGGACTATGCTTTTTGAAAAAGGATTGTCTGAACATATTGGTTTAAATCTGATTTATAAAAAATATTTTATATTTTAGAAACGTGCTTGTACAAATACTTTAGGCAACGTTTACCAGATTCTCACTACTGGTCGGTCTGCAACCATACAAATCGGGTCCTACTAAAATATGTCACGTACACCCATGAGGTGGAAGTCTGCTAGAGCAATGCATCCTATCTAGCCCAGGGTGTTGGGACGCGTTTAAACCTGTTGCAAATAGTTATAATGCGGTTCTTGTAACAAACAAATATTTTGCATACAGTCAAAGAACTACAGACGAAACGGTCCATAAATTCCAAGGATAATGTTTCAGAAGTTACTTTCGCAAAAAGACCTAGATTGATGTTTGCTTCTTAATTTTCTCATCAATGTTTGGTAGAAATATAATCAAAAGCAATGGGCACACAATTAAAAGACTGAAACGTGCTTCAAAAACATTTGCAGTTGTTGCTTTAGTACAGCAATTTTCAATGAAGAGCAACCCCTAGGGGTGCAAGAAGGAAATTTTGGGGTGGAAAGGCATCTGTCTTAGTATGGATGATTTTGTAATATCCACTCAATAAAAGGTGTAGATGCAAGATTTGGTTTGAGCACAATTGCAGTGTTTTCTGCCTTTACAAAAAAGTGAACTAGAAATGGTATATACTGAACATTAGTAAAAGTTGTTTAAACCAACTGAAAATCACTGATCTAGTAGAACCACGAGCTGGGAAGGAACCAGCCATGGCACTGGTGCAACCGATTAGAAACCATTCGGCTTACTAGCAAGGTCTACTAGATTACCAGAAAAATTTACTAGGGAACTTAACGTTTACTAGCAGCAGCATAACATGAAAGTTATAACTATTTGGCAGCGATCTAGCATTGCTTTGCATAGCAGTACATTATCAGGAGGGTAAAAAAAGCAATGTAAACAAATGTGAACTTTTGTTGAAGTTTTCAAATGTGGAAACAAATTTTATGTTTTCAGCACTGTAACCAGTCTTATTTTCTCCTAAGTTTTGCAGGTTAAACTTTGCTTTACTTTGTGATTCATCACTGCTTGTGAGTGCAAAAGGTAAGGAAGAATTCAGAAGTTTTTAGCTATTTTTAAAAAGTCAAAGGTTAATTTCTTGATAGAGGTCAACTATTTCTTTGAACAAAGGGATTTTTAACACATCTTTGCATTTGTGTTAATGCAAATATGTGCATGTTAGAAAGAATACATGAGATAGGTAATCGACTAAGTGTTTTGCACTCTTTGCATGGTTTGCCCAGGCAGTGCTGTTAGCTGTAATTGCCAAGGTAATCGACTAAGTGTTTTGCACTCTTTGCATGGTTTGCCCAGGCAGTGCTGTTAGCTGTAATTGCCAAGACTGCAACAGGCAAAGCATGCAACGAGTGGAAAACACTTGGTCAATTCGGACTGGTCTGTGTTTAAACACTTGGACACAAATGTTGCTTTCCAAACAGCTATTGTCTTTATTCTGGTCATAAGAAATAACACAAGGTTGTCAGGCATTGACAGCAAAACCAGCGACTGCCTTTCCAGAATTTGTTTATATTATCGTCACCATGAGCTACGTTTTCGCTAGTAACTGTTCTCTGAATCGTCCAAACCTGTGATTGTTGTTTTTTCGCTGATTTCCTCATGGTAAGAGCACTGCTAGTAAAAACTACCAGATAAAATTACTCAAAAAAGTTTGCTATATTCTCTAAGTTTTGTGTATTTGATATAATTCATTTTCTATTCAGCTTGAGGCACACCAAGACAATTGAAAATATTAATGTGTGAAAACGAACAGAAATGAGAGCTGGAGCCATGCTATGAAATAAAGAGCTCCAGAGCTGGAGCTACAGTCATGAAAACCATGAGCTCTGGAGGTGGAGCCATGTTCATGAAAAAAGAGCTCCAGAACCGGAGCTGCGTAATTTTTGCGACAGCTCCATAGCCCTGGTTAGAGACCATTCTGCCATCTACAATTAAGTATTTTTTAATATATAATTCATATCAGATTGAATATTTTTTGAAGTAGTTGATTCGCATAGAACATTGGATTTGAATTCCACTCCAATGGACAGCTCCTATTTGAGAATAATTTCAAACAAACGATAAATTATCCAGTAACTCAGGCTCATATGAATGAGCCTAGTGGGAAGAGAAATAAATGGCGTTATCGCTATTCTGTGACATAGGTTATGCAGCAATAGATGAGTTGTCATGAGACTCATTCATTGTTATGTAACTAACATCACAGCACAACGATAGTGCCAGCCAAGAATGAGACCAAATGGAAATTTCAGTGACACAAGTCTCAAAAGGTTGCATTCAGTCAGTGATCTCGGTATCAATCGGTTATAAGCCCGAGCAGTAGTGTAGCCAGAATGAGTTCACAGAGGCCATGCCCTCTGAAACAAACTTAATAGGTTTTTTACTGGTGCTTTATATACATTTTAACTGTTAAAAAATAAACGGAAGAAACAGTCGGACTCAAGATGTCAGTGACTGATGATGTAATTGACTGGCCCTCCCAAACAAAATTATTGGCTGCGCTACTGAGCTCGAGTTACACGTTTGACCTGGAGTCGCCTCTGGTATGTGGACACTAGCTTTCTGCTTCATTAAACAAATGACAAAAAAATGTCTCATCTCAAGTTGAAGTCACCCCGAGCATACTAACAGTTGTGGTGTCCCACTTTACATGACTTGTAAGTGTGTAAGTAAAACATATGTAGATGCTAACGTTTTTTCAATGAAGTCAACAGTTCTTAAACTTGTTGGAGGTACTGGACAGTCCAAGTGTGCCCTTGCATTAATATACCTCTTCATAATTGGAAAAATATATGATTTCTTCAAAACATACACACACTATATTAATGCACAAAATGAACTGTGCAATCAGATCTATACTCTACTCATAGACTCTCTCACCAAACCCCTGTGGTTTGATTTTAACAACCACTGAACTAAGCATTTTGGATAATTTAACAACTGGCCTGTTAAGCCTTTTCAAGATATATAATTGCAATTAAACTAGTGTGCTTCAACAGGTAAGAGTAACAGGTTGAATAGAATCACTCATGGTTTAACAGTTTGCACACAATATTGCAAATGTGTACCTATTCAGTAATGTAACAAACAAGTCTTTAACCAATGCAATGCTTCTTCATAACTGATTTACCTTTTTGTTTGAAATAAATCACAGAAAATGTTACACAATGTAACTTCACAAAATAATATGTATTTGGTTTACTCGCAAGCTGGAAAAGTCATGGATCAAATCAAACTAAACATATCTCACAAACAAGTCATTATTCAAGGATTGAGGATTCATAATTTTACATGAAATTGATTTCCTATTAATGATTTGCTGATCAATTCCTTGCTTACTGCCATTGTGGAAAGTATATACTTGACAAGCTTAAATTATACTTCAGGAAGCACAGTTTTTGACCATCTCAATATTATTGGTATATATCAATAAAATTTTGTTAATATGATACACTGGCATCATTATTATATATTAGTATGCCGAATGCAGTCGAAAAGAAGCATAAATTTGTATCAATCAATTAAGCTGACTGTAAAACCAATTAGAAACAATGAAATAATAATAAAATGATGAGATCAGCTCATTAACAGGCACCTTAGCATGTAACAATTACAAAACCAAATGGCAAAAGCAAGTTTTTTCATTATATAAGAATAACCTACCTTATACCCTTAGTTTTGAAACAATTTTGGCAATGTAGTAAAACTGTTTTTCTCACATTGTTAAGTTGAGAAGCTATACCAAAACTGTATTTTTTACCATAAGTTTTAAAATACTAAGTGAACAATCAGCGGTGGTTAAGTAGCATTACATATGTGTATCAGTTATGTTGCACAAGTTTGTAAAAGTCTAACTGTATGTTTAAATCAGTGATTCTTAACTGGTGGGGTCATGGAGAAATAGCTGTGGGGTCACAGACAAACCTCAGTAGTTTGCTGAAGGCTCAAATTTTTAGAACTGCACATCAACATTGTGTGTTACATCAGCAAAATCAAAACATGGATATATTTTTGTGAAGTTCACATTATTTCCCTATAATTCCTATCCAGTTTCCATTATACAATTTCCTTGTAAACATGTCCTACCCTGCTGTGATTTTAAATATTCATCCGATTGATTGGTGTATGTGCTGTTTGTTTTTTATGAATCTAACATGTGAAATGACAGTGTTTTATATTTTGTTGGTTGTTATAACATGAACATCTTTAGAGTTGTAGGCAATGGCTATTTTTGAAAGGAGTCACAACTCACAAGATCAAAAAGGTTGGGAACCACTGGTTTAAATCACGTGTAACACCAGATTCAGTCTAAGCCATTTCTGGTTTGTGATAATTTTCAAATATTGGTTACAATTTACACTAGCACTACTACTGTTCAAAAGTAAACACTAATGTTCTAAACAAGTAAATAATACTATTTAAAATTAATGAATCACACCTCAATCATACTTAAATCCATGTTTTTTGGCACTGGCTATAGAACCGCCTGGGGATCTTTAAATCTGAAGCCTTATTCGACCACCTTCTGTAACATGACAGTAACGTATGACGAGAGTGCAGTAGGCTTGGTAGAAACGAAGTAAATGTAAAAGATAAACCCTAAACCTAACCCTAACCGTAGCCTTAACCTAACCCTAATCCAAACCAAATGCTAACCTAACCCTAACGTAAGCCAACCTAACCCTACGCTAAGGTAACCTAACCCTGAGGTAAACTAACCTAATCGTAAAGGAAAGACAAATGAAAAAAAATGAAACCAAAGTTGGAATAGTGAGATTCGAACCGAAAACCTAAAGCATAGAAAGTGTATAGCATAACCATTGCACTATACGATCCACACGGTTTGAATGACAAAGTGACCCTTTTATTTAAATTGCGTCAGGACAGGCGGACGAATAGTCATTCCTGTTTTTTTTATGAGACATTTTGGTAATTTGTCTAAAATAGCTTAAAAGTGTATGTCATTTTTTATTTTCAGATATTTTTTTGGCAGTGGTTACAGGTCCACCGGTGGACTTTCATATTTGAAATCTTATTAATCTGCCACCGGTAATGTGACAGTAACTTATGGCAAGAGTGCAGCAGGCTTCTTAGAAATGTACTAAACGTAAAACCAAATCCCTAAACCTAAACTTTGAAACCTTAAACCTAACCGCTAAACCCATAGGCGAAATGTAAACCACAAACCTAAACTGTAACACAACTACCAAAATGAATGTCACTAAGGTTAGGAGGGTTGCCTGTAAAAGGCGGAGCTCTGTAAATAGAGGAGCTTGGTTGCAAAGGTTTGATAACGTAACTGGAGTGGAAAAAAGTTGCGTTGCAAAATCAAAAAAAGGAAGAAGTATCTTCCGAATCCCTGTTCTTCCTGTAAGATTCATTTTCCCTCAGTTGTGCAGTGTTACCTTGTGCATTGGTTAAACATCTTGTTAATCGCATGGCCTATGATGAGAGTACAGCGTGGTTTCGTGTTCAACATTGCTTGAAACCCCGTAGTAAAAATATGTGGACACTGTGTACAGTGTACACACCAAGCATAAAAAAGTAAGAAGTGCTGGGAAAGTGTTTTGCTCCTCTCAAGGTTGGACACGTAGTAACACCGGTTGTGTGATGCGCTACTAATGTATGGGTGACCATTTTCTGTGCTCTTGCGAATGATGATATGGCTGTGGTGAGGATAAAGCACTTTGCTCCTCTCAATGTTGGTCATGTGCAAACACCGTTTCTGTAATGCGTGCTGGTGTATGGCTAACCACTTTTTGTGATCTTGCGTCTGTGATATGGACCATGAGTCCACAATAAAATATTATTATTATTATTTTCAAAAAAAGGAAAAATAGTTAAGGAAAAATGTTGTATCGTTGCAACTTAAGATACGTTTCCCCCAAACATGGAACACATGAAAGTTTGCAATGTTTAAAAATTTTGTACATTCACAACTGTTGAAACCTATTTTTTTGTCCCTGAACCGTTGTGAAATTCAGATAACCAAAAATAATAAAACTTCAAAATAGACTTTTTTAACTATAGTGTAACATCACCTTTTGCAGTAAAATTTGTTTTGCTACTGTTTGCTTCTCATTGCTCAATGAAAAATATCGGTTTTAACGACTCCGGTTACGTCATCAAACCTCCGCAACCAAGCTCCGCTATTTACAGAGCTCCGTCTTTTACAGGCAACCGTTAAGAGTAAGGTGGGAGACGAACTGGAAACCATTGTCACAGCAGATTTAAGCATATCTACTATGACATCGATGTCGTTCGAGTGAGAAACCCAGCGTTTGAATCACATCATGCCAGGCAGATCCGTATTCACTACCTATTTTTTGACTGGTAAAAGGCATATGACTGAGTTGACATATTTTTTTTCAGTTGTTTAAAACAAAAGGGGGTTGAGATGGATAGGAATTTATCATGGAAAGGCTAACTTTTATTTTGTGTTTCATATTTGCTTAATTCATCTAAGTAAAAGCATAAAATAAATGCATGGGATGCATGCAGATTAACAACAAGACTGACACCACAATCGTTGGTGACACAACCAAATCTTATCGCAAGTTGTTTTAAGCCATTTAGTCAATTTTTAAAACTGCGGTTTACAGAGCCATGTCGAGCCTTATCTTTACCTATNAGGTTTGCTCTGAGAATTAGAAATTCTTACACCACAGACAGAGACTATCGAGTTTTCACCCTACAACACCGATTATACTGTACAGTACAAACAAATCAGACTAAAGCTTTGTTGTTCGCATAACAAAAATATGAGCGACAAAAACGTAACCAACCTTCTCATTCTTTATCATAAAATTAAAGGTTTTCTGTAGTTAACTATGCAAATAGGGGGCACATAAACTATGGCGTAAGGATACCACTTTTAACAGGATAGATGACATCAGTAAACCAAAGAGGAGCGCGGGCGGTACTACTAGACTGTAAGCCGTGGCAGTTGTCGATGAGATATCGTGCGTACAACAGTATCCTTTGGCGTGACACACGTAAAATCTTTGTTGCGTGTCACTCATTCCTGATTCCTCTTCACTAACTTTAGAGATGGCATGGGCCATGCACCAATAAACTGGTAGTTAATGGAAGGTTTTTATGGACCATTTAACCGCCCACACGCGACATGTTTTTGGGGGAACCGCTTAACTCCGCGTACTTCTTTGAAGTACCAACGTCGATGTTGAAGAAATTTTTCTGTAACCTCAGTTGTCGTTAGCATCACCCTCTGGTGGAATTTGCGTCGGATCTTGTCAGCACCAGAGGTGGCTGGAGCCACTTTTTCAGATTCCGACTCCGGTCAAGCGAAATTTTTGACTTGCGAAATTTCTGACTTCATGCCATGTACGTATGCACAAAGTATTAAACTGATGATTAGGGTTTAGGGATTCGTGTTTACGCAAGTGTGTCTGGTTAGGGTTTGGGTTAGGGTGAAAAAAAAATTGAGGTCAAAGACTAAGTCTAAAATTTTTCAATGGTTAAAGTTCTACCCGTACTATAGCTTGTTGTGGATACCTGACATCTAACCAAAATGTTTTAAGTTACACAGCACACATCAAAGAAGTAATTCCGAAACTTCATTTATTTATTCTGAGAAGCAAAATAACTGACAAACAACAACAGGTCAGAAATTTTGCAGAGGTCAGAAATTTCGCTTGACACCGACCTATTCAAAAATTTTTGTATCCGGATTCACAGATTTTTTAAATTTGAGAATCTGACTCTTGTACAGACTCCGGGTACCATTGATCCGTGAAGTGCTCCGTTTGCACGCTATGGCACTCGACCATAGGAAGCTCCCAGCTCTTTTGTACCACCGGGGATGTTGTTCTCAGCGTGCCGCATGCAGCAGCCGCTGTGCTGCCCAGGGCCGGTTTTAAGCCTATTTGACCGATTTCACCAAATTGGGCCCCGTGCCAGCACCGGCAGAGTTACAGTTTGAAACAATCTAAGAGAAGTATACCACGCCTCAGAACCGTCGCCAGAAAGTTTTCAATAGAGGGGCTTTGCATTTCTGTGGGGGGCTTTGTGTTTGTGCGGAGGGGCTTGACATTTTAAAAATTGACAAAAACTCAACCGATTTGTAGAGTTTCATGTTTCAATTTGGGGGGGCTTGGAGCTTTGTTTGGGGGGATAAGCTCCCGATGGGACTGCAATGGCTATGTCACAACTTAAAACGTGCTTTGTTTTGTTTCTACCCGGTGGATGCTAGCAGAGCAGTGTTGCGGAATCGGAGTTAAAATGTCTGACGCTAACTCCGACTCCTTAAACATAGCGTGAATGATTGTCAACAATTTTGAAGCAATTAGCAATCAATGGAAATCGTGGTGCACAGCAAGAATTCTGTTGCAATAAAAGTTTCAAAAGAAATTGTACCATTTCAACAGGCACGAGTTATGATTCTTAATTAGTGCGACGTAAAAAAATATTCATTTGGACTTTAGGAATCGGATAAAAAAATCCGATTGCGACGACTCTCGTCTTTTTAGAAATCAGACTCACCCAGAAACCTTCGTCTCCTTGCGACTCTGACTCCGTAACCCTGCGGGTTGCAGCAGATAAGAACGGATTTATGTTTTTCGAATCCGAATTCGATCCAACAATTTTATTTCAAAATCAAATCCAAATTGAGGATGCTTTCTGAGAATTTTTGAATACTGTAATTTAATTTACGTTATTTAGATGATTTACTGATTCAAAAGTGCTCAGCTAGAAAGTGAACAATGTTCTTTCAAACGAACGTATGGGACGGGTAGAAATGATTTGCCTATAACTCATGATGGCTTTCACAAGAAATGAGATATAAAAGGTGTTTCTAGTAAGGTTCAGGTACCGCCATTGTTGCGTCAGCATCATCGTGTGGCCCTTAGGTTACTTTATTAGCCTCCATTGGCCCTCGTAGCGATTTGTGTTTGAGACACCTGCTTTGAGGATTTACTTAACAATGTCTGTAACAGTTGCATCAGGTGAAAGAAGTTTTCAAAACTAATTAAAACATACTTGCTATCAACAGTTTCACAAGAGAGTAAACATTTTGGCAATGCCACTTTATCTATAGAATATGGAATTATTAAAATCACTGAACTTGAAAATGTATTCAGAGACTTTGCAAATGAGGTCAGAAGATTTTTTTAAAACGCCTGTGTTTAAGTGTAATGTCTGTAATTGTTATATTTGGTAGTTGGTATTTTTTTTATTGATTAAAAAAACTTTTATAGCTTTTTAACATTTTATTATACGAAATATTTATTTTTTTGGTTGAAGACGAACATACCACGCAAATTAAAAACATGTTGACTTTTACTTATGCATAGAGTGGGGCCCCGCAATCAGTCTTCTAATTGGGCCCCGACATTCCTAGCACCGGCCCTGGTGCTGCTACATCACTTCCTCACTGAAAAGCAAAGTCTCGGGTGTACCTCTGCGTAAATTGGGAACACTTGATCCTTAAAATGTAACATGACACGACTTGGCAGCAGTGGTGTACAGGTTCCGGATTTTGGAGTCCAATCCGGCCGGATATTTGGATTGGATTAGATATCGTTTCCCTTTCAACCGGATTCGGACCCGGATTATCCAAATGAATAATAACGTGGCCGTGCAAAAAATGTTCCTAAGGAATAATAGTTGTATAACGAAAAATTAGGATATTTCGAAATCATATACTAAAAATCTACTTGTTGGATTTCTCTCGATATATTGCAGTATTACCCGCAGCTCGGGATCCTACCTTTCAGACTGAGGACATTTCAAGCAACATGTACTTTGGAACTGTGTGAAGTTGAGCATGATTGATTCTATAGTTTTAGTATGACGCAGCCCGTCGTTATTCAGATGATACAGGTTTATTTCTGAAATATATTTATTAGTAGATCATAGTAAAATATTGCTGTTTATCAAGGTATTACAAATAGTTTTTTGGCGTTGAACGAAGTAGGCCTACACCAGTTTCTGTTTCAACGGCGTAGCTCACTTGTCTAACTCAAAGTGGCCTTATCTCACAACTAAGTAAGAGTAATAAACATGGTGAAAACGTATTGTCATTTTCACCATGTTGTTGTAGGGTGAAATACACCTGAACTGAGAATGAAAACTTGTGAAGTGTTGGATTTAACAAAAAATGGCAAGGTTGTTTATTGTCTAAGCCTAGTAGCAAAGCTGGAAGTTCAGTTTGGAAAGAGTAAGAGTTTCAAATGTAAGGGATTGAGGTGAACATTTATTGCTCTGCTCTAAAGAATGATTTCATTGGACATAAAATTAATGTGATGGTTCTGTCATGGTTTAAATTAACGTACAGCTGTTGGCATTACGTGGAGTCCAGCAGGTACACAAATGTAAGCTAGTAGTTCTAGTTGTAGACTATCATTTGATTTAAACATCTCCATTAGAGAGCATATGAGAATGGTGCACTACTATAACCTGCGCTACCATATAGAAAAAGAATTGTGCACTTCTTGTCAAGATCTTTCATAAACTGATTGTGGTAGGCAGTTGTCACCATGACATTCAAGACAAAGTATGTTGGCAGTGTCTATTTCGCCTCATGAGGCTACAGCACTGCTGGAGCTCTTTTACCTTTAGACAAACACAATTGTTTGAAATGGTCTTGAACAAGTTCAAAACACATGATCGTCTCACTTGATAACGACATCTTTAACGGGTTAGTCTAATGTACGAGTGTTGTCATGGTTTCACTGCTGGCAAGCTATGTTAGTGGCTTCTTGTTTGTTTGCATGAACTGAAGATTAACCTAAATCTAAATCCTAACTCTGATCCTATACCCTAACCTATGTGTTCTTGTGATTTTGCGTATCACTTGTCACGTCACCACTTCATCCAATCGTGTCTGAATAAAGGCAAAATAGCCATAACTTTTGTCTCATGAGGAAAAATATACACTACCAAATATTTTGGCTCATGTGCAACTGAATGCACGNTTTCGGATTTGGATTGGATATCGGAGTCAANANTTTTTAATTTTCGGATACGGATTGNATATGGAGTTTATGAAAAAATTTCGGATCCAATCCGATTGCAAAATTTCGATATCCGTACACCACTGCTTGGTAGTCAAAACGGAAAATTTGCGCCAATATTTATCATCACTGAAGCAAAAACACACTCATTTCTTTTTGTGCAAACAAACTGGGTTTGCCCATCTGAGGCTCAGAAATTTTTAAAAATAACTCTGGTTCGAGTCAGTGATTGTGATTCGAGTCGAGTCAACATCTTCACGATTTTTGGTGACTCGACTCGAGTCAAGTTTAGTGATTGGCTCGAGTTTCGCTGTCACTGCAATATAGACTTGTTCAGTAGCGATTCCAGATTAAAAAAGTGGGGGCCACTGCGAGGCGAAAGAAAAAGTAGGGGGAGGCCAACATCAATGTCTCTCCTGTAATGGTGGTTGTTTTGGAAATTAATTAAAATATGGAGCCTATCAAACCCAACTGAGGCTTGTGAATCTCGTTAAATATGACCTAGCGTTATTATTCACTAGACACCTAAATGCCACTAGACGCAATCGCACACTTACACTGCTGTGTCGAATATTCTGTGCTTACCATGCAACTTCCACAGCACTACACTTGTAAAACGAAACGCCATTTCCCGTACACAGTTGTGCCGGCCCCACATGAACGAAAAAAGCTGCACGAAAGTGAATACAATTCACATGAACAGTAGCGCAGACAAGAATTTTGTTCGGGAACGGCCAATCAAAGACGTCATCAGTCACTGACCTCGTCTTGAGTCCGACTATTCCTTGCGTTTNTTTTCTAATAGTTGAAAATTGATACAAAGCACCAGTAAAAATTGTAGCAAGTTTGTTTCTGANGCCCATGGCCTCTTCGGCCTCATTCTGGCTGTGCGCTACACACGAAATATATCCTGCGCNACACACGAAAACNAAAAGTTCNAACCACGAAATATATCCTGACACAGATACAAGTAGGCTGTTGATAGCCAACTAGTTTCGTCAAAATATTCCTGCTACAAACCAAATTGAAAAAAATCTACCATCTGCCAACGGTTTCGTGACTACTGACCAATCCGTTTTCGTGGTAGCTTTCTGACACTTTGTGATTAACACTTCGTGATGATTGTGGTGTAACAATGACAATGATATTCAACTACTATCACAAGTGTAGTACTCATTTGCAGTGTGTATAGCGTACGCAGTTAACAACAGCCAGGTTTGGGCACCAGTGGCACCTACAGCAGTATAGCCGCGCCGCGGGTAGGTATGTGTGCATCGGCATTTAGGCGTGTACCTGAATTTAACAGCAGGCAGAAAATTTGCTTTGCAGAATATTCCCAACAAAGTCTTTCATTTTAATTTTCACACTAAATTTTCCTGTGATTGATCCTCAAAACTGACATTTTAAATCCTGCGTTAATCTATGACAAGATTCTCAATGGGGTCCAGAATTCAATAAATCTTTGACAAAACGTTCACTGACCTATGTGCAATACAGTTTCGACTAGTTGTTCATGAGGTGTCAGCATAGCAAAATGGTTCATTGGATATTTTTTGAAAAGATGGTCCGTGGGTTAAAAACATTTGCGAATCACTGATTTATGACTATCTTGCTATAAGCAAAGCATGCACTACCTCAAATGAACCAAAAGAAAGATTCAGACAAATAGATAATAAGGAATATCATTCTCACACAAATCCCCGCATCGTCTACATCAGAAGTGCATATCAACATCAACTCATGTAACTTCTACTGTATCATGTCGATTATCAAATTCATCAATGAAGCCATCTGAATATGCTTTTTTAGCTCGTACCCTTGCAATTGAAAGAAGAGCATTGCTACTCAATCTTTCACTGGTCATGGGATTTCTCAGAAAAGTTTTCATTAATTTTACTTTTGAAAAACTTCTCTCGCATGCGTTGGTGACGGGAAAAGTTACAGCTGTTGGTAACAACTTGTATAAACGATCGAACTAACCTTTGTAAGGAGCTATAAATGCAATAATTTGTTCGAGCGTTGTAGGCAACTGCGACTCTTCCAATGCAAATTCTTTGCCAGAAGTATTTCACGCATTAAATCATTTTCACTAATTCAATATGCATTTGCGAATTCTTTCAAGTGTTTTTCTGATAGAAATGTTTGACCTCCGGGGCAAAGAGCTGAAATGCCGGAAAGAATTTCTCCTGAACCATTACAAAAAGTCATTAATAATTTCTGTGAGGTTGCACCAGATGTGTATGTAGACTTAAAACTGAAGTCACGAACCAGTTGCGTAAGATGCTTCGAGTCATATACACAAGGCAGCAGAACACACGCCTGCATTCAGGATAAATCAACTGAGCCCAATTTTTAGTGCTTTCACAAAGATTTTTCTACTGGGACAAGCAACAATCTGTTGAGAATACCTCACACTGAAACGCACGGCAGATTAATCATCCCATTTCTGCGACTGTTTCTTAGCTTCTAACTGAATCTTTCACCACCACGACCGCGGTCTGACTTAATTTCACGCAAGATCCGAGGAACCACTGGTATGTGTCGTTACATGGTCAACAACTCCCATCAACCAGCCGTCAAGAACAACAACCCAGCTTATAATCCATTTGGCAAATATTGAATGCAGGCTAGAGCCAGGGCTTCTCGAACTATGGGTCGCGACCGCATTTGGGGTCGCGAAACAAATTGGCTTGGCAAATCAGATATATAAGTTTCTGTAAATTTTACGAGAACACTAAAAGCAGACCTGCAGTGAATCTACTTCTACTACATTTTAGGGGCAATTCCGGGTTTCATGCTGTCAGTTGTAAAGGATGTCTGCCTGAAGTATCAAATGATAATAAAATAATAATCAACCAAGCACAACAAGTTATGCATTGTTACGTCAAGATTGCTTTAACGTACTAACCAATATTAACCTTGTTGCATTCATTCCGACACAAGCGCATGCTTGTGTTTAGAACTCCAGGTCTAGGCTAGGGTCTAGACCAGCTATGTCCAACACACGGCTCGCGGGCCGCATGCGGCCCAGTTTAGATTTTGGCTGTAGTAAAAGTATCCCACATACTGACAACCTGTCCTTATTTCGATAATCTTGAATTTGACATTTTTGATGCAGGTGGTCCTCAGAAACACTTTATCACGTCTGTTACCATTGCAGTTAGGTTCGCACTTTTTCAGTATATTAGTTTCAGCTAAATTTAATTCGCTACGATCAAAGTAAGCCATTCAATGTGCGGCCCTCAATAATACGTCATTCAATGTGCGGCCCTGGTTAAGATAGTGACATACCTTTTGGCCCAGTAAGCCATTTGGGTTGGACATAGCCGGACTAACTGCCTTGAGAACCCACCGAGTAGTTTTACACTAAAGTTGAAAGCGTCATACACAGTTTAAGAAGCACTTTGGAGTTTGATTCAGGAAAAGTTGGACCCGCAAACCATACACAATTGGAATTTCAGGAGGCCACACACCTGCCATTATAAGACCAGAATGAATTTTCGGAGTCATTAAACGACAAAAGTTTGCAACTGGAATTTTCGAAACAGAGTGAATGTGATTTTTTGATAAGAACAAGAAATGAGTATTCAGTCATTCTGATCTAGCCATTCATAAACTCTTAGCCGTATGCACAGCATCTTTGTTTGATGCGGCATTCTCAAAATTGATAATCATCAAGTCCATAAATGGATGCTCTTTGAAAAATGTAGAGAATTCCTTTCCTGCTGCGTTGGCTAATTGTATCAATCTACGAATGGACGATCTGTGTAAAAATCAAGTGCATCCATTCTTGTGCTTGATAACGTCTATAAACTGAACTGTTTTTTGGTAATTTTTTTGCTTTTTTCCATTACGTGGTTGTTTTATTACCCTGAATTACTTTCGTGGATGGTGTGCATCCAGGGGCGGAGCTAGGGGGGTGCCAGGGGGGCCACTGTCCCCCCAAAATTTTGCCTGGCGCCCCCAAAATTTTTCAGATCTCTTTCTGAAAGTCCTGCACAGACCATTGACAACTCCCCTTGTTGCAAAACTGGCCCCTCCAGTGATCACCCCAAATGAAAATGTCTGGCCCCGCCCCTGTGTGCATCTGTATGATTTCGCCATGGACAAAAACGCCTCTTGAGATTTGTAATGGAACGTTTCTACGTATCATTAACACCTAGAATATCCACGAAGGTGTCGCATAGAAAACCGTTTTTGAAATGGGGTCGCAGAACAAAAAAGTTTGAGAAACCCTGGGCTCGAGGGTTTCTCAATTGTCATTTAAAATTTGCTGGCTGACAGTTAGCTGCTGTATATGTCAATCAAACGAACTTGAACGTGAAATTAAGTACACAACTGGGGAGAAAATTGGAGCCAGCCAAAAATCTGGGAGGGCCATGGCCCATCCAGCCCCCCGCTATAATCGCCACTGGTTTTTCTCATGCAATTTATTGGCATGCTTGCGATATGTGGGTGCCCTTCTATTGTTACGTTGCTGATAGCACACGTTCTGTTGTAAGTTGAAAGAAACACGAGTGGCGTGAATGAACTAAAGCATCTATAGAATTCATTTCGCGTAGGCTTTCGTTTTATGTTGTTAAATCTGGTGAACCACAGATAACATTTTATTTTTCAAAAATTAAAAACAGTTACAGTCTATAGAGACAGGGAGAAGGCTTTTACATTCATAATCGTTCAATCCTTCAATCAGAAAGTTTTGCCATTTTTAAACGTTCAAACCCTTGAATATAGACAAAAATTTTGTGTCCATAATCATTGGTTGAATCCGAATCAGTTTTGCCAGCATTTCCACAGCTGAAGGAGAATTTCACTGACTCCTGCCTTTGTCTCTGCAACGGTCGCAAATTCCATTTGTGACGATCAGCGTAGGAGTGGTAAGCGGAAGTTCACTTCAACAGCCTGCAACTTTAAGGAATACCTTACGTTAGCCTCTTGCTGTAGAGCTATTAGAAAAAATTAAGCAAATAAAATATTCTAATACTTACTAATGTCAAAACGCTTTTTTGAAGCTGGGCAGTTTCAGTAATTTTTAAAAGTGGTTTTAAATATGTTTTCAACCTGCAAATCGAATTTGTTTTTTTCCTTTTTTTTTTCTTAACTATTTGTGCATGAATCGCAACTGTCAGTTTTTAATACTGAAGGTCTGAAATCTTTAACAAGAAAATTAACCACCCACTTAGACTACTGGTTACTTCGTATATACTAAGGGATGTAGTGCTAACAAAAAGGGTGTGGGAACGCATCCAAAAAATTGACCGTTTTAAATCAGCTTCCAACGCATTTTGAAGCAAAACGTGAAAAAGTTGTGGGAACGCCGTTCCTACACGTTCCCGCCCCACTACACCCCTGTATATACCTCCAGGTCTTGAAGTGCAGTTTGGATGTGCACAGTCTGGAGGTCCAGACCAAAGAGTCTGGCGACTTCTTGAGGTCAGTTGACAAATAATTTAATAAATTTCCTTTAGTCCTGATTGTAAAAGTTTCCTTTTTCCCTTGCGTGAGAATATCCAAGAGCAACTGATTCTTATTCGTAAAAAAACAGGAAGCCCTGTTTTACATTATTACATCACAGCTAGTATGACCACACAGCAGCGACAATCTCGTTCTCGTTATTAAATGCAGCGTGGTCGGATGGAGTGACCAGCGCAGACGTCTTCAAGTAGTTGGTAGAGTTTAAATATTACCTATTTATTGGCAGCTTACTTGTATTCCGCGGGTGCAGTGCACAGCAGATTGTCGAGTTAATGGAGTTTTGACCTTTGTATTTATCACCATTTTGGCCTTCTGTGTGCATGAACAATGCTATCTCTGAAAAGTCACAGCGTGCTGAGTCATTGCAGTGAACCTCGCCTGTGCTTTCAAAGAAGGAATAGAACTTTATTCCATGCTTTCAACCCAATGGTGAGATCTATGAGCTCTAGTTCGGAGAGAGGGGTGACAGGTGGCGTTTTAAGTTCAGGTCTCAAATAGCAAATTTCCAAGCCGACCAGCTCTGTAAAGAGTCCTAGGAGAATGTACGCCGACGGACAGTTTTTTCAACCATGAAAATGCGAGTATGATACTTGTTCCTGACCCTGATCGTTTTCAAATGAATGGCTTTTTAAGTGGAAAGTTAGACCAAATTTGAAATATGTCATGTCCGCATATGTTGAGTTTTAAACAATGGATAGAGCTGTTGATTCGGGCTGATGATGGTGTAATTACAGGCCTAGAAAAGAGAGTTTCAAAGTATCCTTTTAGCAGGAGCGTCATGTTAGCGAAATATTTCGGGGGCCTGGGCACATCTTCGAAGTTAAGGGAAAAGGTTAATCGACTTTTGCCCACGGCAATCAACAATAAATCGTCCACCACACAGTCCTTGTCTTGTCCGCTTGTGAATGTCGACACAAAAAATAATGTGAAAAAAATTCGTTATTTGAAAAATTTGGATGGTCCGACCCCCCGGGACCTTCACAAGCACAACGTCATTTGAGTTCGGTTGTCGGATCCTGAGCACATTTTTGTCCTGCTTTGTGTGTTTGCATTGTGGTATGCCTAATAGTTTGCAAATTCAATTGTTAAAATATCTGAAAAGAAGCTTTGGCCAAAAATCGTACTCTGTAGTTTTTCGAAATCTTCGTGCATAATCTCGCAAGTGCATATCAAAATGAGAACGTTGCAAAATGAATCAATTTCATCCAATTAGAAGTTCAATTCCCTTAAATTGCATAATATCCATGCTTCGTTCGAAAAAAAGGAAAAAACTTTTTACGATATGACATGCACACAGGGGCGTAACGAGGTTAGATGGCGCCCGGAGCAAAAAACAAGTTTGACGCCCCCGTGATCGAACCGGCGCCCCCATGGTCAAACCTGAGCTCTTTCGAAAGCAACTTTACTGTATTGAAGAAAGTTCTTGTGACATTGTTGGGACTTTTCGGCGGCTCCCGCAGTACTTCGGCGCCCCCGCAGTGATTCAGCGCGCACATAGTGAATTGGCGCCCGGGAAATTGTGCCCTCCTTACCCCCTCGTTACGCCCCTGCATACACATCTCATTTATATTAGTTTACATAAACAATTCATCCATCTTCTCCCGATTAAGTCCACCATCAAATTTTAGAACCCAATGCAGATTGTATGTGAAAAGGTTTGCCCAAACTTGTGGCCTAGGTTGTCTAGTGTCTACACACCATCTCTTTCTGTCGCTGTCTTCGCATGTAGGGGTGATAGTGTGGCGGTTTTCCGCTCGATCGGGCTGCTTTAAACCTCAAGTTTCTATAAAATAATATATTTTGAGCTTGTTTTGCGATCAGCAAAAATATCCGAAGAATCACCCATTTTCAAAGCTTCACTCTCTTCAAAAAACACAGTACTAGGTCAAAAACTTTGGCATTTTTATAGTTAAATCATATACGTTTGATTTATACAATATAAAAGTGACAGCTACAAGGCTATTCTTATCGTGTCAAAAGTGACCACCCCTTCCTCACGGCAAGAAAAAGAGAATTTTAATTTTATTTTGTAACAATGGTGATTGGTGAATGTTTGGTATAAGGTAGTACGCATTGTAATAAGACACGAGTTCTTAACCTGAGGTTCATGAACCCCTAAGGCAGGGGTTCCCAACCTTTTTTGCTGATCGTACCCCTTTGTCAGGTCAGAGCATTCTTAGTACCCCCAAAAAAATTTTGAGATATATATTGCTCTATAAGAG
>JGI24021J15306_10000600_pt1 | contig 29128 bp, 15 predicted proteins | sample Ectturendosymbi1_FD_15306 | JGI IMG/M metagenome (IMG submission 15306) | reverse complement strand
AACTTGTTTTGTTCAGAATTGAAATACGGGCATGCAAACTACCGTACATATCAGCCACGCCTTGCAGCTTACGCGACCGCTTTTGCCTTTTCTGCAGCGCCGCGTAAGTCCATCTGTCAAAGCTGCCGCGTATTGGCGCGTGGCGCTTTGTATTTTTTTCAATTTTTTTTTCCAAAATTTTGTTTGACAAAAATTTCTTGTTTCTAAGCGGAAACCCTCTTGTTTTACAGTTTTCACCTCTTCTCTCGTGGGCAGACAACCATCGAGCAAAATGAGCTTGCATGAATGCTTTGGTGTCCAGATTTAGGCCAGTAAGAATGAAACAATCCTTACCTGACGTCTATACGTTTGTGTGCTTCGCCCACAGCCTGTTGAATATCACCAAAAACAGTTATCGTGTTTGTATATGCGACGATATGGAGACCGAACAACACCTGTTCTTTCACTGCAACGTTCACAGCACCGCTCATGCAGTGCTGTTTATAATATTGTTCGTGGAACATATCGCCAAATGCGAACGTGCTGAACGCTTTGCTTTTGAGCATTTGGGTCACGTTGATCTGTTGCGTTTATTTTGATTTGGTGTACCAGATGCGTCAATCCCAATTTCAGTTGCTGTTTTTAGCGCCGTTGACGACTTTCGGGAATCCTTTAATAGATCCTAATTGTACTCGTTACGATCTTCTAAGCTTTTATTCTTTACGCAATTCGGCCGATTCTATGCGAGACCGCAAAGATCTTTCCCTTATCATTATGAATTTCTAGCATTGCAGGGCTCACCTCCTGCAGGTTCGACCTTTTAACCCCATGTGACGTGTTTGCAGGTGATTAAGCCGTCATGTGCGTGCATTAAGACGGAAAAGTTAATATTCTGCACCGCTAGGCTACGCAGCAGCCCATTACCACTCGGAGTAGTGGGGCCAACATGTTGTAGTTGGTTTTCTGTCGGTTTCAGGTTGCGTATTTTTAAGCTTTATTTAAAAGCATCATGCTTAAATTGAAGCATGTCGAAAGACATTGCTCTGCTGAGCCTGTGCTTAGCATTGACCGGGTTAACATTATTTGTCAATGTCTAAAAACAAGTATTATAAGTCAGCTGGAGTAATTTTGTCCACTTGAAAAGTAAGATAACCTATTGGATAGGTGAGAAATAGAGCAATACAAGTACATTCGGTCTCTTGTAGAATCTGCCGATTGTTTTTCTTTATGGAGGTTAGAATTAGAATTATAGTTTGGGTGAAAATAAGAGTAACTTAAGGATTTTGACTTGTACTTACGTTATGCTCACATTATTGTTAGATGTTTGAATTTGACTTCTTTTATCAAAACTACCTCTAAGCTTTACCTTTACACCTTTAAACATAATCAGGAGTAGCCATATGGTGGATTTGACACAAGATTGTTTTTATTTATTTTATTTGTTTGTTTCCAGATAGGAAGTCCAAAGTTCAAACACACACTCTCTGCACAACTCAGATCGATGAAAACAGACGAAACATAACTTGGTATAACGGCATTTGAGCAGGCGGAATCACGGAGTTACAGACACATTCTTAGCAGAATGTTTTGCAACGGTGTTGGTGGCAGAACCACACGATTACAGACACATATTTAACACTATTGTTCGCTAACCAGTGACACTGGTGCAACACTGCTACAGAGCAGGACGTCAATTCCTAGACAGGTCGAGCCCAGGTAAATTACGAATGCGTTGTGGCATGACACGCCATTAATCAAACAAACACTGCAATGTACGGGCACTCAGTCACAAAGTAAAATGCGATTGTAGTGTTCAAAGAATAGAGACGAATATAAACAATCTGACTGCATCAAAGCACGCAACCATACGTTGTTCGACTTTCTGAATCTTTCGAGAAACAGGTACGCATTTTTTCGCAACAAGGCCTCAAACATAGGAATGTTACATGGAACCTGATGGCTACTAACACTCGCTCTCCAGGGCAAGTTATGTAGAGCTCTGCATCCAAATTTGAAGGCCACACGCAATCCTTGCATGCTTGTCTTCCTGAAATTACACCATAGTTGTGATGCATACATGGGCGTACAAAAGGAACGAAAAATTACATTTTTAACTGCATTTGAACATCGGGAAAAAGAAACTCGCAGCTTGTTTACTGGACAATACTGATATTGCAGTTGTCTCTGAATGTCTTTGTCATCTGAGAGTTCAGTATCCAGTACTATCCCCAGATATTTGTATAGCGGTTAACAGATTTTACATTTTAGCCATCCAGTGTCAGTAATGGGGTGACTGTGTTTTTTGCACTCTTAGCCTTAAACGTCATACAAACAGTTTTTTTGCAGTTGAAAATAATTCCATGCGGTTTTGCATAAGCCTGACATACGTCTAGTATCTATTGCAACCACTAGCGTACGGAGGTGGGGGGCACTGTGCCATGGCCACCCTCAGACCCTAAAAATAAAAAATGTACAAACAGTATTCGGTAGTGGCGTAACTAAGGGGGGGAAAGGGCCTCAATTTAAAATAAACTGACTTTGTTTTCTGGTTACTGATATACGCACTACGCAAATTTTTTATGACTACTGTACTTTTCCTCTGCTTGATTTTCATTTTACGATTTCATTGTTTCACTGACAAAATTGCTTCACACGTACCTGTTAAGTAACTTAACGCAGGTAACAATGAACACCAGAAAAAAGCTTCGGCTGGCGTGGGATTTGAGCCCACAAACTTCAACAAGCGTCTTCGATAAGCGACACAGGTCTAAAACTTATAACATCCAAGCACGCATATAGGTTTATTTCATGAGCCTCAGACAAAAAAAGTTCAGTTTTCTGTCTCACCAGCTAATAAATGTCGTAAAAGCATTATACTAAAACTTGCTTCCAGAATGCACAAAAACGCGTATTTTTAGGTGTTATTTTGCAAAATTTTCCCGGGGGCATGCCTCCGGACCCCCCTAGAATGGTCGTGCCTTCGGCACTTCCCCTAAAGTTGATTTGTGACGTCACAAGATTGTGACAAAACTTTGCCCCCCCTCGGAAGTTTTCTGCGTACGACACTGATTGCAACCCACGTACACTTGGACAAAACACACAAATATCATCAGCTAACATCAAGTGGTTTGATAAAACTTCACCAATATAACACTCTTCTTTTATGTTGTTTAGCTCAGTGGATAAATCATCTTAATATAAAGCAAACAAGTATGGACTCAATACCATAGGCGTAGCCAGGGGGAGCCGGAGGGGAGGGGTCATGCCCCCCAAATTTTTAGAAGACATTGTCATTTTATGCTTTGAGAGGCGTTTTTCCAAACAAAATAGTGTTATTCACCTAAAATCAAACATTTTTGCCCCCCCAAAATTTTTTGCCCTGCCAATTTTTGGGCTGGCTACACCACTGCTCAATACTCCCCCTTGTCTAACCCCATCACCATTAGTCACATGAAACGGTTCAGAAAATGCTTGCCCCCTTTATTTGCATCGTTTGTTCCTTGTAGACTACCACTGTTTCAGTAGGCGTACAAAACACATTGGCACCTTTCTTTGAATTAATTTCTCAAATAATTTCATGTGTGATACTCGATCGAATGCTGTTGAGGCAGCTAAAAAAACAGCATGCACAGATGAACCATTGGTTACAAAGTATGAAGCAGTTTGCTTCAACAAAGTAAGCTACATTTATCAGTAGGCCTACTATGTCCAGCCTTAAAACCAAATTGATTGTCTGTGGTTCCAAGTAAAGAAGAGATGCTAGTCAATATGAATTGTTCAAGTAGCTTTGACACGACTGTGGCAACTGCCACAGGTCTGTAATTTGATGTGTCAGACATATTCCCATTCTTGGTTTTGCATATGGGAAATATTGTTGTGTTTAAACAGGAATTTGGTACAAAGCCGTGAACAATGCACATATTGAAGAGTACACTGAGAAAACAGCATAGAGATTCACCTGCATACAGCAAGTGTTCTGCAGTAATCAAATCAGGCCCTGGAGCCTTGTTCAAGGGCAGCTTTTCAAGAAGTGATGCTAGTGATTAGTGAAACAACAGAACACATGGGCATTTCAAGACCAAGATAGTTCTCCTTGCAGTCTATGCTGTGTTCCACAAACTCTGCAGACTGATTGTCATAGCTTTCAGAGTGTAATATTTCCATGGAATAATCTTTCCACATTTTACCAATCTCTGAACCACCATTTACCCACCCGCCAATGTTGGCTGTGAAGGGGATCTGGACTTGTTAACCTTCTGCCAAAATGACGGACTTGTTTTATCAGCCTGCAGTGCAGCTGCTAGGCTATTGGCATTATGTATTTCAACGTCTTTACGGCATTGCCGCAGTGAATATTTGAAATCATTTTTGTCTTTTTTTTGCATGTTCCTGTATATGGTACCAGTCTTGGGCCTATTGCAGGTTACCCATAGCCAGAAGGCTGGCTTTGCAATTTGATGAACTTTGATTTGATCACTGAGTTCCAACCAGGAATGTTAAATTTACCAGATTTCTTTTTACCGGTTGTTTTAAATGCAGAGCAAGTAGCAGCAAGCAGAGAACTGGTCAGCTCTACATATATAAGTTTTTGATTTGTTCTAGACCAGGGGCCGCCAACGTGGTCGCCCGCAAGGACCATGTAGGTCTCCCGCGAGCCTGTTCTAAAAACTACACTAGTATGATCATTGTCTTCTCATTAACGAATATCAATTCTGAAACAATTGAAGGTAAATCAAGCAAAATTATGTTTCAGAAGTGTGTGTCAAACTAGTAGCCCTTCGCATTAATCGGTACACAAGAAGTAGCTCGCAGTTTCAAAAAGGTTGGCAACCCTGTTCTAGATATTTCTCATCTGTACAGTAAAACTTTTGACAGTGCATAACCTCTGTGGGTAACTGCAATTGATCAAGTTGGCTTTTGCTTTCATGGTAGTAACCTCTCTTTCCTGTGCAGTAACCTTAAGCCAGTCAATTCGACGTGACTAGGGATCTATCACCTCATCATCAGATTGAGGAAGGTGGGAGCACTGAATGGTGACTGCTACAGCCCGATGATCAGAAATTGTGCACAGGGCCTCATAGATAAATTTTACCAGGAGGTACAAAGACCAACACCGGGCCCCCTTATTTTCTTGAGCCCTCGTCTAAACTGGTATAGCTTGTTTGTATATTAATCGGATTCAGCTGTCATACTAAGATTTGCAAATAGATTAATTGTTATACGGGCAGCTGGCTTACACAAATAATTTTAGGCTTGATTACAGCAAATCTGATCATGCATACTTCTACTTTCCCGGGCCCGGGTACGATGTACCTCTCGTACCCCCCTCTCGTAGGGCCTGGTTATGCACTTGGTTAGCACTTCCATGTCAAACAATGCTTGATGCACTGAAAAAGATGAGACAAAATGGCCCATCTCTAAGAAGTTGTGTTGTTTGCATCGCTAATGTATGTAAATGTGTCCTGGGGCAGCAGTGCATAATCAGAAATGATGAAATCGTTTTGAACACAAAAGTCTTCTAACAAAACTCCAAATGTATTGAAACGCGGTTGGGTCCGTGCGTTTTTTTCATTGCAGTCTTGAGGTTGTTTACTTTCTCTGACCTTGTGTTGGCCTTTCAACGTTTCACACCTGTTAGCATTGCTTGCAGATGATACGACTGACGATGCGTAGTGTTACGTGAAATCGATTTCCTATTAAAAACATGTGATTGATTCCTTCCTTCTTTCACTTGTGGTGTGAAGTTACTTGAGTATTGAAACTCATTGTTATTATTATATGCTTTTTTCTAGTGGATATGGAATTTTGCCGTTGGCTGCGCGGTGCAGTACTGAAGAGGCTGAAAAATAAGCGGTTGTGGTGCAGATGCGTACAGTATATTTAGAGCTGTGTGGTTCACGAGCACAACTAATGGGCCCGCGACATCTCTCTAATGCAAACAACTAACGTCAAACAAAAGTGATTCGCATGCTGGTGCTTCTTTTGCTTCGCAAAACTAAGGATACTTCAATAATGTGGTTGGGACAGTTGAGTTTCTTTCTTGTGGCTATAAATTTATAACATAAGTAAAGTAAAAACAAGAGTTTTTTTAATTGATTGACGTACGGTGAAAATTTATTCAATATTTTTGGACAACCGTCAAAGATTCTAAAAAATTGTAGCCTACCCTATATATTAACTTCAACGCAAAAACAAACATTTTCTTGAAAAAGTTCAGTTACTTTGATAATAAAGCGTTTTTTCGGTCAGTAACAACCGCTCTAATGTCTGTTCTTATGTTGTCAGTCACATTCGAATGCGTCAGAAAGTGGAGCTGACGCATGGAAGCACGTGACTGTATGACGCGTAGTCAGACTACTTCGAGCTTTCCTGCGGTGTTTCGCGCGAACGATGGTGTTACTCAAAGCGTAACCTGTGCTTTTCACTACCAGCGTCTTTGTCTGATAGCGCTCTGCTGAGTGCTTGTCGATGTTATCAGTGGTCAGGCTAGAAGAGGAGGCTTCAGTTAATTCAGTAAGATTGGTATTGGCGTGAACGCATCCAACTGTTCTTGCTAGAATGTGAATATTGTTTAGCGTTGCGATCGGCAAGGATGCACTGTGCTTTGCTTCACTTCCGTCCTGTTGCGGGTTATTTTCAGCTACTAAGTTGAACATTCTAGCATTATCATGCCAAAATGCCATTACAGACTGGTCATAACCAGTTCAACAGCAGAGAAGCGTAGCAAGTGACATAAGTCAAGCCCTCTTAAATAAAATTTAGGCCTTGCATAAGCAGGAGGCCTTGCATAAGCAGCTGCATTTGTGCATCAAAGACTGCTGTTTTTTGGCGTCTCCATGGTTCAGTGGAGTTTTTGCTGCGTTGATATTTTTGGTGTGCAAAACAAAATAGGGAAGTTTAAGAGACTTCAGTAAAGTGTTTAGGACAATTGAGTTTCTTTCTTGTGGTTATAAACTTATCTTATGCCATAAGCGTAAAAACAAGAGGTTTTGTTTGTAATTAAAATGGTGAATGTACGGTGAAAATGTATGCAATATTTTTAGACAACCGTTAAAGATTCTGAAAAAGTATAGCCTACATATTAAATTCAAAACAAAAGCAAAGAAGTTGCTTCGAAAAATTTAGTGACTTTGATAGTAATGCATTTTTTTCGGACAACGTCAACAACAAAGTTTGTTCTGCTGTTGTCAGTCACATTCGAATGCATCACAGTGAGGAGCTAATTTCAACTTTTTTGAGTTGTTGAAGATATTGCTTTTTTGTAGTAAAATTGCTGGCAGTTTGCTCAGCTTAACTTCGCTCAGTCAGGAGGGTTTGTTTGGGAGCAAACTGAAACTGAACGTCTCTGCATCTTCTTACTCAAGTTGAAGCTGCCTCGTGCTGGTCAGAGGTGATATCTTTTGTGTTTGCATCAAAACCCTATAAATTCTAATGTTTGTGTTAAAATTACTTCGACTGTGCTATTGATTCACAGTTGCTGGTGAGATTATCAAGACCTAGTTATTACAGTGGCATCCAAACATTTGCTTTTTAACCATTTTCAGTTCATTCTTTTGGCCCTTCCGTAGAAAATTGTTTGAAAGTTGTGCAAATTTAGTCTTTGTTGTGACGTGACAGCCACGCAGCTCTTAGCAATCATCAACAAATGATCCGCCTAATGATCAAACAATTGCAAAATTTTGAGTTTTTAGAGTTTAAAGAGGCAAACCGAAATGAAATGGAACATTTGCTAAAATAGTGAACTTTAAACAAAACTTGCCATTACTGCCAAAGAAAGGTTGCACCTAACAGTTTCGTGTTTATGAGTTCCTAAGCAGCAAAAACAATAGTTGCAGTTTGCTACCCACCGGTCAAAAATTCGATACACCCTAAAGATGCTCTCATAAGCACTGCCAGAAATATGACAGTTTAGGTCAGGGGTCTCAAACTCAAATTGCTCCGTGGGCCACGTGAGGACGTACAAGGTAACCCGCGGGCCGCATTGTCACGCTAACGCAACAATAACGGTACCTGAACTTTTACATCTTATTTCCTGCGAAAGGCATCATGAATCATAGGCAAATCGTTTCTAGCCGTCTCTACGCTCGTATTAATCAATTCTAGCCATCTAAGGAACTTGTTCTCTCGCTAGCTGAGCACTTTTAACACCAGCGAATAAACTAACGTAAATGTTATCCATTTCATTCTTTTTCATGCCCGTTTTCCTCTTGGGAGTGTCGCCGGGGCAACATCCATAGGACTTGGGAGTTTGAATACCTCACGGTCAACAGCAATTTCACGTAGTTCTGCTGGCTCCACGCTAAGACGGGACCAAGCGAGGTCGGAGGAGCAATTACTCCACCTAGGTCTTGGACCACCCTTTGGGTTGCTTTCTCCTGGGTTTAGCCAGCAGGACTATAGTCTTTCGTGGGGCATTCTGGATACATAGCCGAAGTAATGTAGTTGTGTTCTCTCAATTCGGAGAAGTAGTTCGACATTCAGGGCTCTGCGAATTTCACTGATGCGCACTTTGTCTTGAAATGCCACACCAGGAGCGTAACGAGGGGCACACAATCCCCCGGGACCCGAATCACTGGGGAGCGCCGAAAGTCGCACCAATGTCGCAAGTTTTTTCTTCAATGCAGTACATTTACTCCCAAACGACCGTATGTTCAAACATGGAGGGCGCCAAACTTGTTTCTTGCCCCAGGCGCAATCTAACCTCTGTACACCCCTTTGCCACACCGTCGACTCTTCGCAAAATTCCCATCTTTGGTGCTTGCACCTGAATGAGTTAATATTCTTTCGGTCATTAACCAAGATTCATGGCCGTAGGTAAGGATCAGAGCAAAGACCGATCTGAAAACTGACAGTTTTACGGTGTTTGAAAGCTCCCGTTTTCTGGCCACAGAGCGATAAAGCTCACGCTCAACTGCATTATATACCAATCCGTGTATAAATTTCCTCGCTCCGCCTTCGATCACTCGTAAATATCACCCCTAGGTACTACGTCGTCACCTGTTGCATTGTTTTGCCGCTAATTGTGGCATACACTGCCTTGGGTTTGCAGAGGGACATAGCACCTCGGTATTTTTAGTGCTGATTTTCATTCCGGCTCGGTCGTACGCAGCAGAAAACCGATCGAGTGCATGCTGAAGACTGTTGAGAAGATGCTAGCAGTACCAAATAGTCTGCAAAAAGTTAACGGTTGATCCTGCAGCTCCCGACTGTGACACCCTCGTCAACCCGGCTGTGACTGTCTATCCAATTCATGTAGACTAGTGGTTCTCAATCCCGACTCTGAGGGCCGCATTCAGCTTCCAGGCACCGTTTGTGCGGCCCTCAGCAGTCTTTTAATAAAACATATAATATTTTGTGTAACAGACTTCGTTCTGCAATAAAACAAAATGTGTCAATTGAAGTGTGTTAAACATTTTTAGTGAGGCTCTCCAACAAAATCGTAGGTCTGGATTTGGCTTCCTTCAGTTAAAAGGTTTGGAACCACTGATGTAGAGTATGAAAAGGAGTGGTGACAGCACACGCCCTTGTCGGAGTCCAACACCAACGGTGGGCGGTCGTGATGTAACTCTCCCGACATAGACACAAACTTCTGAGCAGAAATGCAGTGACTTGACAACCAGCAATAGGCGGCCGTCAACACCGTACTTCCTCAATACTCCCCAAAGCTTTTCACAAGGAACCCGGTCGTATGCTTGCTCAAGGTCGACCAAGCACGTAAAGACGTCTTTGGCATACTCCCAAGATTTCTCAAAATTTTACTGGAGAGTGAAATGTAGTCTGTAGTGCTACGGCCAGGACGAAAAGCGCACTGGGCATCATTCAGCTTCGGTTCAATTATTTTGCGGCATTTTTTCAAGGCACTAGGCAACGTAAATTGTAGTTATTTGAAAATTCCCAAAAGGCCTTCGCGGGCCGCACAAAAGGCCTTCGCGGGCCGGGTGTTTGAGACCCTGGTTTAGCGTGTACCTTGTACAGTCTGTAAAACATTATTAAAAATTCAAAGTTAAAAGAATGGATTCAAAATGTGGTATAGCAATTGCGTCTTACAACCATCAAGGGAACATTTTTCCACTTTAATGTACCTTTTCATATAAAGGTAACACCACCTCATTGCTATACACTAGGTTATCATGATCAACAATCATTTCTCTTATACCTCCTCCCAAAAAGAGCTGATTTTACCCAAAAATCCAGCACTAGGGTTTATATTCAAAGACGATCTTGCTTCTTGTGTAGCGGAGAGCAACCTACACTTACAAATTACAATGCATAGCAATTCCCTCAGAAATTCCATTTACATACGCTGGTTTACAACAAATACTTGGGTTTCTTTCGTTTGACTGACAGGCTTAGCTACGGCTTATTTCAGGGATAAAGATAACAACTAGAATCATCCTTAAAAATAAAATGAATGAATTCCCTCCTACCCCGTAAACCAGGGCGCAAACACGCGGCCTACCGGCCACACGTGACCCGCGCGGTCATTTTTTGCAGCCTGCGATCCTTTTCGGGAAATTTCGAACAATTAACATTTGGGTTATTTAGTTTGTTCACCGGTGTTAGAAAGTGCTCGGCCAGCGAGTGAACACCGAGCGAAGAGATGGCGAGAAATGATTTGCTTGTAACTCACGATACCTACCGCAGGAAATACGATGTAAAAGTTGTTTCTACTGTAGTAAGGTTCAGGTACTACCACTGTTGCGTCAGCGTCATAATGCGGCCCTCTGGTTACTTCATAAGTGTTCATTTGGTCCTCGGAGCGATTTGAGTTTGAGAACCCTGCGTTAAACCGATTTTGCCACACTCAACCTTGAACCTTTACCTATAAAAAATTATCTTCTTGGACTTACAATGTGAAAGGCATCACACCCAATGGGTGATTACACCCATAGTCGTAGCCAGGGGCAATGACCCCACAAAATGTTTAGAATATCTAGTCATTTTGTGCTCTGAGTGGTGGTATCCCAAACAAAATACTGTTGCTCGCCTAAAATCAAACATTTTGGTCCCCCAGGACCGTACCCAAGTTTTAAAGTTTGCGGGGGAAATGCATTGTAGGGGGGTAAGATTTTTGCTTTTATGATATGTTTGAAACAAATTTTTCTTTCACAACAACATTTGGGGGGTATAAAAATATGGGGGAACACTGCCCCCGAATGCCCGTTGCTACGGGCCTGTAGCAAATTTTTGGCCTGGCTATGGGCTTCCAAATGTTTGGGCTGGCTACGTCAATGATTACATCGATATTTTGTTGTTACTTTGGTTCTGTTAAATCCCCAGTCATTACAATATCAGTACAAAGCCGCAACAAAAAAGTGCGAGTGACAGTGGAAGTTCGAGGTAAGTAGAAATATTTTTAAACAAATTATATGCAACATGCAACAGATGTTTCAAAAATTAATGTGATAAAGCGACATCAACTGGTTGGAGGGTGTCAGATTTACGCAACTCCAAATTGTTTGTCAACTCAGTCTAATAGGGCCAACGTTTGATATTGATCTAAATACTGACTATGCTTCCAAATTAAAAATGTAGGGCTTTATACTTGGTCAGTAGACTCCGCTGTCCACCATGTCGGATTCATAGGAAATGAATGTTTTTACTTCCAGCTGTTTTCCTTTCAAACGTATGTGCCACGAGCAGCAAAAATCTGAAACCGATTCAGATCAATTTGTTTTAGGCTGCGCAAAAGCAGCAGTACGCACGTGAACTCTAAATTGAAAGTTATGTTGAAAAGCAAGCAGAGATACTGTGTGTAAAATGAGCAAATGATGTGAGAAGCTGAAATCAACGCGCATGAGTTGTATATATTTCCTGTTTTCGCCTTCACAGCTACTTCCTTTAGTCTTCAAAAACATTTTTTTCTTCAAGTAAAATATAGCAGTTTATGTAATCGTCCCGTTGTCTGTTTCTGGCATTAACAAAGTGTGCATTCGCCAATAGGTGCTCCATTTACTTTTTTATGTTCGATCTTGCAAACGGGTCTTTCGCTTAAAAGTAGTTGAACCCAGGAACGCCGGAACGGGGTGCATTACGGGGGCACTGCCTCCCCTGCCCTTTGAAAGGGGGGGACAAGACAGGGGCGAATCCAGGGGGGGCGATTGACCTCCCAAAACCTACGAATTAGCTTTATTCACCATGATTGTGTATACAATTCGGAAAACAGCATTCGCAATACAAGGCCATTTTGTCATCCATTGTTTGGTCACAGCAGTGTTGTGAAGTGTACTTCATCTCTCTCACAGTATAGTGAACCCGCAATGACAATTGACTACCAAATATTACTAAAATAGCCCCCCTAACCTTATTGGCTGGATCCGTCCGTGGGTCAAAACGGGCAATTGCCCCTCCCTGGAAATTGGGACTAAGAACCAAAATTTTCTAGAAAATGTGACGTCAGCAGCTCAATTCCGATTAATTGATTTAATTCTTACAATGACCGTTTATGTTCCGGTAAGTCACTCACACTGCACAAAAGCCAGGTTCACTGTTCTGGTGTAATGCAGTGGTGAGCTTGCAGTTCACTCATGTCCGCTCCTTTTCCTGCAGGGGCAGGTTGCCAAACTATCGAGCGGATTGTTCTTCTGTTGGTCTTTTATGCGTAACAATAAAATGGCAACAAATCTTCTAATGTTCACTTCAAGTTACGACATGAGGCGTTTTTTCCGCATACGCCTGCTGGACGCAGACATCTTGGCAGGTAATGCAGCGAGACAGTGACTACTGATAGCGTTAAGCAGGTACGCCGAAGAGCGGTGGCATTCCCCCTAACCCTACAAAAGAGGGACGAGGGCAAAAGTGTCTTTTTCATAACAGCATCATAGATCATTTAATGATTTATCAAGATCGAATTGAAACAAACTTTCTACAGTTTCTTTTATTATTTTTGAGGTCAACATTGTTGTTTAACAGTAGCGAGCATAGTTGGTAATGATTTTTTTGTTTTTCATAAGTTTTTGTTGCCCTTAAATTTTTTTCTGCCCCCTGCCCTACCGCTGTTCCAGCGTCTCTGGTTGAACCCCTCTCAATTCCTCATTGCCAGTGGTGCTTTTGCGGCAAGTCAGTGTCAGGAAAATGAGTAAACGATTGAACAAGAAGACAAGTGTGAGTAGAATGCTCATACTCTGCAACTTCAATTCTCCCAATTTCCGTGGAGCAGTTTAATTGCACAAATAGTGTAACTTTCAGCCTTTATTTTCAACGCGCCTAAAACAATTTAGTGTTGGGAGTTCCGAAACCACAAAAAGGGCATCTAAGTGATTTTTCCAGAATTTCGTGAAACTGGTGATAAAGTATCTTTATCCGGAGAGATCGTCGTTCAAAAGATTTGAACTCTAACTTTGTTTTTTTTTGTGAGGAAGGCCAGGTCACAAAACCAGATCATGTTTTTCGTTTGAACGAAGTAAGTTATACTCTACTCTGAGTGTTGCACGCAGGAGTACACATAACTTTATGACACCTTCTTGACACATCTGTTTCCGTTGTCTTTTCCCCAGGACCCAGAAGTACGTCCTAAGTGCCATTTGCGTGACGATATAATGGTACATCATTAGATTGGGCGCGTTAGCAAAAGCTGAGCAAGTGTCAATGTGCAATTTAGGCAAATGAAAGGGCAATTGCAGAAAGTGTCCTGTTCGGGTTTTTCGTTTTGATGTTGAATTTCGCTGGATAGAAATAAAAAATGATGGCAGAGCTTTTTGTCTATTCGGGGTGCAGATGTCAAAAGCCTGATTTTTAGTTATTCATTTGTTAAATGTTTGCTATAAGCTATGGATTTTTAATGAAAACGTTTTTTACGTTTATAAATAGGATTCACTCCATCTTTTGTACACTGAGACTAGAGCTTCCTATGCATGATTTGCAACCACAATTACGCAAAAACGCTCCAACGTTTGGCTTGAACATATTGCGACGGCCAACGAAACGTAAAGGTGATAAATCGTTTGACGCTCATTGCCTTTACCACCCGGCAACGTGGTTCGCCTGCACCGGGGCGACTCGGTGACGGGTGGTGATGTTATCAAAGTGGGTCATGACCTTCAAATAAAGCTTTCGAAGGCCAGTTTGTCGAAAGGAATTGTTGGGAAAAATATTTTGCTCTGCCCAAGCTAGTCCTTGCTGCGATGTTATGTCAAGAGTAGAACAACAGGTTAACTATAGCCTTAGCGCTTCGCGCATTTGAGAGGCAAGGCATTTGGGAAACACCGAGTTGAGCTCGGTAGACCGTAAAGACAAGGTATTTCTGTGGGCTGCCTTACATGCAAATAGTTGTTTGTGATTTTTAAAAGGTGCACTTCCAAGTGTTTCAATGCTGAAACAACGTAAAGAATGCTGTTTAAAACGCGTTTCTGCCATTGTACGATAAGAGCCTTTCAACACATGACCCCGATCGCCAACGTAAATATCGCACACGATTCCACCTAATGTTTACCAAGTGTTGAAAAGACTTTATAAAGGTAGTAAAGGTTTGACCCATTGAATACCGCATGTTTTAATCTAAAGTCGTCTCAACTGATTCCCTATTTACTTACATGCATGGTCGTGCACAACTTTGCGCATAAGCCATAACGATGTGGAAGCGCAACTGTGACGCGTAGTCAAGCAACTTTTCTATCAGATGCGACCAAGTAATTGAATTTGCGTATCTGATTGTTGCTGAAAAGTCTACGTACCACGTATGTTACACAGCGATGCAGAAGACATTTCAACAATGTTGCCAGAATAAAAGAAGTAAGCCTTCAAGGATAAATCTGTCGTCAGCAATCTGACCAACCGCGAATCGGTTACACGTGAGACGGTTTTAACCCTACTTTATAAAAGAAAATGTAAAAATATTTATAAACAACAAAAGCAACAATATGTTAGTAAAAAAAGTAATTATTAACCAGCGTGGTCACAACTATAGGCCCGTGGGCCACATGTGGCCCGAATTTATAAGGCCCGCGAGCTTTCTCAGTATTTATTGTTGCGTGTATGTTACAGTAGGGAATTTTAATTAGAACAAGCACATCTGTTAATAATAATGTACAATATTAACGGCGTAAGATTAGGTTAGACTGTAGAGAGCTTCTAGAAATTAGTCAGCAAAGATAGGTTTCCCAAACTAAAAGATTTCGCACTAAAATTGCCCTCGACGTTTGGAAGCACATACGTGTGTGAGAGTAGCTTTTCTGCCATGAAGCAAGTCAAATTAAAAAAAATCGAATGGCAGACGAAACACCGGATCATAGCGTCCAATTTGCTAACACTAACGTAATATTATCGTTAAAGGAACGATAGTGTCACAGCAGCCTCAACCACAGACACATAGGCGTAGCCAGGGGGACTGGGGGGCCATGCCTGCAACAATTACTAACATTATCTTGTCATTTTGTGCTTTGAAAGGCGGTGTCCCAAAGAAAACACTGTTGCTCGCTTAAAGTCAAAAAGATTTGCCCCTCCCAAAAAAATTTGGGTTGGCTACGCTACTGCACAGCCATCCCACCGATAGAGAGTTGTAATAAATTGTTTACTGCTATTGTGTAATAATTTCAATGACACACTCCCTTAACTCACGTGTTATCCCTTTTAATTTTAAATCTATGAATCTGTTATTTTATAACCTACATCATTTTGGAGGAAGTGGCCCGCGAGTTGTCATGCATTTGTAAAATGCCCCGTGGGTCAGAAGTAGTTGGACCACGCTGTTGTAAACTACAGTATTCCACGCGAAACGTTGGTCTAACGGTTCACCAGTAGGCGAACCAGTGGATGGACTACGATGTGATCGTTTTCTTCTGAATGTCAATTCGACTGTTTACCCACAACTCTTTTATCAGCGATGGCTATTTTTAGCATCACTCAATTGCAGGGTACAAGCTTCAATTATGAAAACATGCCTTGGAACTAAGAGGCTTGGTTTTGCGAATCAACTCCAATCAATCAGTGCAACTTGTGGACTGGCTAATTGGGCTAAATTTAAAAGTTTACTACATAATCTTCTGAGGAAACATAAAAAAAAACCATGTCTAGCCAACTTTTGCAGGTCAGGACTAACAGACAAAGCATCTGTTGGCAGGAAATGCGTCAATAACTTCTATTCTTTTGTCATCAGATGCCCCGTGCGGATTACTCAGTTCCTTTCCAGTAATTGACTAATCGAAACAATTTGATCTGTTTGTAAGTCTATGTTGCGCACCATTCACGAGTGATAAGAATGCCTTCTGTATAAAAGAAAGCTAAGACAAAACAAAACTTTTGCTTTAGCATTGGAGAAGACAAAATGAAGAACACTACATTCCTGTAACGCAAGCATACTGCATGTAGTCGTTTCGTTAAAATATTGAGAGAGGGGCGCTATTGGCTTCATGATTTTCTGACCACTTATGACTTGGTATAGAGAGGCAAACAGTTGCTACGAATTCCTGTTCATTTCAACAGAAAAAATACAGTATGTGACGTATGACATAGCATCATTTGATAGCCAAGGCAGCCGTGCTGAGAAATCAGTAGCGGTCACGGTTCAAGAGACGCAGTGATTGCCATTCAAGTGGCTCGAAGTTTTGAGACGAACTTACAAGAGTTTTTTTGAAGTGACTTGAAGACACCGAAATTCAGAAGGTGATTCTGCTCATTGGATTCAGTTGCTGCTGAGATGGGTGCGCATCTCGTGTCATTCTGTTTCGTTGTTTCTGAAATCAGTGCTTGCTCTGAAAAAAGCTCACCCCGTGAACACCGTGATACCTTCCTACGATACTATTCCGGATGAATAACCCAGTATGCCTGATCAGAACGAGAAGCCAATGCGTCCTAAATTATGGTTACTAAGTGCCAGTTTTATGAGTACGTCAGAAAAATGCGATATTTCGTGTGGCGTTGATCTATTTATATTTCGCACACACTTTAGGTGCAAGACCATGAGCTAACGCAAAGGTGCGTGTAATTTCAGCGACGAGTGAACAGCTGTGCCTGGATGTAACAATTCCTGATTGTAATAATAAGCCGTGGTAAACAAACAAGAATGTAACAAATCGAATTTCTTTAATGTGGGAAAACAATTTGGGAATACATAAAACCGTTAAGATTTTCAGGAACGACGAAAAAAATTGCATTTTTTAATATCAATATTTTGGCAAAATTCAGGGCAACTGAATAACTTGGCAGCCACCTGGAAAAGTTTTGTTGAATGATTCGGCGGTAACCTGGAGGAGATTTTCACCTGGTTGGGAGCAACGTGAATGTTTCTGGGCGTAAAGTACATGAGTCTTGTAGCGATTTTTGACAAGTTGATTCGTTGTTTATGATCTCACGGTAACTTCAGTGCAAAGATCTGGCAAATATTAGTTTTGACGTGGCGCAGCAGTTTAATACATGTCAACTGGGGTTACAGCAAAATATCTCCTGAAGGTGAGAGCCTGGACTCCTGGGCAACAGCCAACAACCTCGGGCTGCTGTACGACCTAAAGGGAGTTGCCAGTTTCTCCTCACCGATGGAACGCCGGCAATAACCCGGATCTGGCCTTTGCGAGTGTCAGCCAGGACAACCGGCTGCCGAACAGACGGGTTCTAGGATAGTTCATAACGCCACCAGTTCAATACAAAAATAGTTGCAATCTTGCTGAACAGTGTATTAGTGTCTACGAAGGTTCTAATTCAATAGATTTTACTTGAATACAGATATGAGCAAGTTTGAATCATCGCAAAATGATGAAAGCATAGCCCATTTAACTGATTCCTCGAAAGCGTACAGCAAACTTACAGCGTTTGACGAACAGTGTACTGTAATGTTTCAGTAGGGAAAAAGACCAATTGATTTCTTCAAGCCAAGATGTGGAGTGTGATTTAGCTCGATCAGCAATGTTGCTTGGTGCATTGCGGTTGTTCTAACAAACAGCGACAGATTGTCAGACCGTAATTTTCATTCAGGTTTGGTTGCGCAATAAGGAAATATTTTATTCCTTGTTTGGCATTACCTGGTCGAAAATTTGGGGTAGTTAGCAAAAGTAATCAAGTGTAATGCAGCTATCATTTATCAGAGGCAAAGTTGAAGTGGTGTTGCTTCTATTATTGTTTATATACGGTGTTCGCCTTCATACTTCATGACACTGCAATTTGGAACAAGCAATAGCAAACAGTTGGTCGATGTAGATTTAGCAATCAGCGCCAAGTATTTGGGACGCCAGTAATCAACAAAGTAAAGCAAAATTCAAGATTGTTGCAAAATTTCTTCATAAGTTTTATTGTTAGTCTCTTATTTAGAATTTTAGTTCCTTGAAAACGAACAAAAACTTACATGAGACGAGACGAGTTATAAGCAGCTCATTTTGTGGATGCCTCACCTGTTTTATAAATCAACGGGAAACGTGTGCAGGACTGATCTGTGAGGTATAGTGAAGGTGAAAAGAATGTTGTTGGCCCCGAAGTTGACAGACCAGCTTTATTCTTGGTGGGGTCAAACTGGCAGACTTAAAAAACGGTGTTTGTAGCCTTCTGCAAGAGTAAATGGGTGGCCCTCGATCCGCAATGAAGCCCTATTAGCGGTTTCCCGGCCTTTGGGGTATGCAAAGGGGCATATTGAAGCTTCCTTTTTTACAAAAGGTGCAACTCTACACCAGACGGAAATGTATTGTACCTGCCTGCAACTGTAAGATGCAATGCAAGCTTCAAGTGACAACGCGAAGCTGGTTTCTGAAGTGTATTCATGTCACAGCATGTTCTTGCCATTGCCACAACAGTTTAGCATGTTCACTCATCAAATTTAAGCAAGTCTCGCTTGGTACGGTAATTTCGCAATTGCTTTATGGAGCGCCAGAACCTCATGGGGTGAGCGTCTTGGAAGTTTGCATATCCTTTTTTGGTAGCTTACAGCTTACGTGGAAAAGCGTGTAGCTTGGCAAAACGCTAAACACGCAAGAATGTGACGCTTCCTGAAGTACCAGGTTCGGAAGCGAAACGCCCAGTTTTTTCAAAGGCTTTATAGTTCTCAAAAAAGCATCCATCATGATTTAATGATCACAGTGTTACTAGTGATCAGTTGCTTTATTTATTTAAAAAAAGTTTACTTTCTAAAAAACTTGGGAAATTCGCTACATCATCGGGAGGAAACCAAATTGTTTTTGGAGCAGGTCTTGCGTTGGGCTGGAGCGCTCATGCTGAACGAAAAAAGCGCATTTGAATAATGACATGGTGTGATCATGTTGAATATTACTTTCATACATTTGTAGCTTCTTTGCCTCAAGCAGGCCACATTTTTGCGAGTACCGATCAGATACAATGTAGGTCTTAAGTGTTCGAATGATAACAAGCTGCGAGAACCAGCACCCTACACATTGCCAACGTGTTCAGGTGCTCCAGCAAGTAACGCAGCTGAGTTTCTTGACTGAATCATTTTGGTGAACTCAGTTAATCATTAACATAAACAACCGTTTTATGTACGGATTGAAATAATAAAACATCTTGTACGTTTGTTGTCATTTCCCAAACACTGCTTTAACCTTGTTGCCATTTGGTGCTAAAGCACTTTAGGCGATGTGTTAGTCTACTTCATGACTTTCTTGTTCAGAATGGCTACTGGCTTTTCGGCTTGTGCTTCAACATGCTACGGCAAGATTCTTCCATTCTGATTTCATGTTTTGTGGTTAGCTTCGTCATTATGTCATTGTGTGGCAGATGACTTCTGAAAAAATTTGGGAACAAGAAAGTTTGCAGGAAGTTTTATTTTGGAAGGAGGAAAAGCCTCGCAGTTGTTAAGAGTAGAGTATATTTTTTACAGTTTTCAGTAAGTGTGTACTTGCTGGTTTCCCACTAATGCTCAAGTCAGATACATCTTGGCTTCACAAAACCCTTAAGAACTTGAAACAATGTTGCAATGCTTGGAAACTGAACTTAACCTGTGTAAAATGGTGAATCGCCAAAGTTGCAGAACAGCGTTGGCTTCGTCTGGCTAACTAGCAGATTGCTACGTTAAAACTGGAGCCAAAATTAACCTAGGAAAACTCGACACCAGTAAGTTGGAATGCGATGCGTGTGTTCCAAATAATTGTTAAAGATGTAGACCTGAATCTAACAATGTGAAAACTCAATTTGATTGATCGAATGTCACATTTGATCGCCTCAGCGAACTGGAATAAATTAATTAAGAAGCTTATTTCCTTGAAACGGTGGTGCCACCTTGAAAATCGAAAAACACAGATCAAAGCGATTGCAAAACTTTTTGAGCGTTAAATCACGCTAGCCTTCGCAAAATATTTCTTTTTTGATTGGGTATGACCAATGTGGCCCGAGTTTGATCTTTGCATTGTTATTTTAAAGGTATAGAAACACCTTGCTATGTTTTGAAGTAAGCTCACAAACCTCGAAAGTTTTCACTGCAGCACGAAATGATGGACAGTCCGCCGCCGTACACTCCCCACGACGTGAAGTACGTTTCCTCGGCTCCTCCGTCGGCGCCAAGCGCGCCAGAGGTTTGTCTTGTTTTGCGCTTGGCTTGGGTCGCCCGTTCACGCGGCGGATGTGCAGTTGATGACGTGGATGAGTGATGATGCGAATTTCACAGTGTACACAGTGCACGTATGGTGATATGCAGTTGTTGAACAACCAGTGCGCGCAGTGATAATGCTTTCGTTGGCTCTCTTAATAATTTTAAACCCATTTTCGTAAACTGTTGTACGCTAACTAATCGATAGTGTGCCTTACCGGTGTTCATATATCTGCTAAGAGCTGATTTGCGTTATATAATCNGATGTATAAATTGACTGTTTATCGTTTTGTAAGCAACTCCGCAAAAAATAGATTGTGTCATTTAGAAAATATGNCCTTGCTCTCAGGTATCATAAGCTACTTATGTTATTGCTGTAATTTAAGAAGTTTAGCATTACATACTTTTCCTTGGTAATAATCATTGCCACTGATTCAGAACTGTCGCCAGAAAGTTTTCAATAGGGGGCTTTGTGTTTGTGCGGGGGAGCTTGACACTAAAAATTAACAAAAACTCCACGGTTTCATGTTTCATGGTGTTTAATGTTTCAATTTGGGGGGCTTGGAGCTTTGTTTTGGGGGCTAACCCCCGTGGCGACGGGACTGCACTGATGAATCGAAGTCCAAATTACCTTCATCAAAATTAATTACTTTACAAACCTTTCAAGGCCGAAAGAAGTGAGTCTACGGTTAAGCTACAAATGCCATTCCAAAATTTTTTTAGGAAAAGTCAAAAGGCTTGTTTCACTCTTGAAGAAACACGCTAAGAGCAAGATGGATATGCTACAGTATCTTTTCGCATTTTTGTTCTTTTGTAGAAAAATATGTCGAAATGTCCAATGTTTTTATAGTGGATCACATACCAGTAACATTTCCCTGGAATCAGTGGTGGGTCCAAAAATTTGGGGTCCCAGGCAAAAATTTTGAAGGGGGTCCTTTTACAAAAGTAGCCACTCAGGCTACTTCAAAAATCACAGCTAATGTGAATCTTACGTACATCGCATGATTTTCATGTTGTATGTCTGTATATTTGAAACTACTGTACTTTACATACAGTAATAACCTATATTTGGAATTNGTGTTGCTACAGTAATTGCAGAATACTACTTTANATCACAGAAGATGTTCTCTGCCCATCATCGACGATGTTTTATTAACCGCCGCGCATGAGATTGTTNGGTTCCGATTCAACAGGCAAAAACTTTTTTTGTCGAACAAACTGCAAATTCATGAATGTTCAAATGGCCGTTTTCGTACTTCTCAACATAAATGACCATCTTTGCATCAGAACTAAGCTTTGCACGGTTTATCTTTGGTATTTTGATATATCCTTCTTTGTCTGAAATTTATTATTCAAGCTCCCAACCAGGGTTGCAAGATTGGCCTTTCTTAGGCAAATTTGAGAAATCTGGCCTCGTTTGAAGTTGGTTGGCCTAAAAAAATTATTTGGCCATTTGGCCTCTTTTTGGCTTCATCTCAAGTTAGTTGGTCTTACAAATTCGTTTGGCCTTTAGGCTCTTTTTTGGCCTTTTCACACTGATATAGGTTTCTCTGAAGGACAAGATTACTATTCCATTTTTTTCGGCAACACATTTGCAAAATTTTGCGACATATTAGACATAGGCAGATGCCCGCATTCTGATGTTAGTAATATTTGGGGGATTGGAATCTCGAAATAAAGTTTTAGATAATCACTGGAAATGTGTGTGCTGTGTAGTGTGTATTGTAAGCACTAAGCGGTCTCAATGCTTGCAGGCAGGTCTGTGTCTCTATAAAAATGCGACAAAAACGTCGAGGAAGTGGAAGCGCTCTTATGATTCTGGTCGTAAGCACAGAAGTGAATGGGAGATGACTTACGTATGGGTGCAAAAAACTCCTCATCGATCATTATGCAAACTGTGGCACCGTTGTATCTAAAGAGTGCAATCTCACAAACCATGAAAAGTCAGAGAAACATCAGTAACGAGCTCCAGTATAATGCCGAGCAAGCCTTAATCTTCATTTCGAAGAAGATTTCTATGTTATTCTTGTAATTTAGATGTTTCTTTGTGACAAACGAATGACAGTACCACCAATAAAATTTGTTTTTTCTGGCCTTTAGCAATCAGTTTGACCTTTTTCTGGCCTCTTTAGCACTATTTGGATTTTTATTAAAATTTTCATCTGACAACCTGCTTCCAACTGCATTTTACAAAAAAAATACAAAAAAAGGTTGTTCAAGATTTTGATGATGTGATTGATCATGACACACAAAAAACATGCGGTGAAAGTTTTCAGTTAACAAACGGGAGTTTCTGTACCATGTTCCAGCATCATTTCAAACTGCTACACAGAGTAGAGTTACCAGTGATAAAATTAGCAAAACTTCAGAATAAGAGTCGACGTATGTATAGCGCCCCCCGATGAAGTTCTAATGAGTGACGCAAGCTTAGAACCAACGGTGATTCGGTTTAAATAAATATTGTAAGACAGATGTACAGACATCTTTGTGGTTTTTCTTTTCCGCAAAAAAATGATATTTACCTTAAAAGGGCAAAACTGTTAAATTGCATTGAAAAGGATCAAGTCCGCAATTTTGTTCAGCACAGGAAATTGCGGAAGAATAGTATTTAGAGGAGTATTTTAACCAGGTAGATTAGTTTTTTGCGCAAATACCTTATATATGTCAAGTTTCTTCTCGGACCTGCTCAGTTTGAGACAAGCCATTTTCAGAAAGCACCCCGCCTTGGTCTTCACTTGAAAGTAGGCAGAAAAGCTTTGTTACGTACGGAGGCATGTTGTTTGCCAGTGTCCCATTGTAATGTGGGCTTGCGTTTGTGATTTACCTACCATTGGTGGTGTAGTTCAGATGCATTAGGGATTCATTGAGAAGAAGGTGCAACGTGTCAGTAATCCAGCAATGCAATTTATTGAAGGGTATATTTAAGAGCAGTTAGGTTTAGTATTGAAGTTTTGTGGCAATGACCTTTTCACGTATGCACTGCGCAGATCTGTGTATCGTCTGAGCTAGGTTTCCATATGTGTTAAAATTAGGAACACTTGTCACCACACAAATCACACTTACCCAACCGTATCAAAAACTTCAGGGGTCCGTGAAGATTCCTTTGACGCCATTATCCTTTTTCACTCGAACGACTTTGTTCGTACTTTCTTAAAAATCAACGCTTTCTTGCGTTTGTATCAAGATCTTGCATACATACGAGCCACAAAATTATTTTTCTGCAGTTGTCAGAAGAACCGAAACGTATCGTAAATAGTTTTATGGCCCTGTTTGGAGATCTGCCCTAACTTTGCCAAATATATTAAGATCAAGTTGCCACGTCAATCTTCCGACCCATTTTAGTTCAGTTTAAAACGCTGGCGTAAGTGACAGTAAGACGTGACGGAAGTTATTGGTTGAGATAAAGAATGTGGTTCCGATAAATATATTCAATCTTAAATGTAGTATAATTTTTATCTTTGCTTTATAGCTATACCCTGATCTTCCTGTTTCCCAACTACAACACAGTCCAGTTTTTGAAGCTCAACACCTGTCGAGTACACCCGTTTTTCCAACTCCATCTTTTGCACCTCAGGTGAGAGCTCATTTTTGTTAGCAAAGTAGAATGAAGCAATGTTCCTCGAAATTCAGCGTTGTGGTACAAGTTCAGTATTTCCGAAGTCCCCCTTTGCGCTAATGGGGAAGTCCGTTTGCTTTCCTTGCACTCGTATTTTTTGGCTTGATACCTGTGCCAAGTTTGCATTACTCTAAAGCTAAGGCTAAGTCCAAAGCAAAATATTCTGGCGTGTGTTTTGAGTAAAGGTTTTGTTTACACATTCGCTTTTCAGTTTGAGAGCAGTTCGTTAACCTACAGCACGACCTGCAGTGTTTTTCATGAACGTCAAACAGAACGTCAGTACTGATTTCCTATTTTCCCGACGGCAGTGAAAAAACCTAACACAGTTAAATTTTTTGCGAATTACTTTGCCCTACCTGATTTTTTGGTACCACAAACATGCAATTTTTCGATCTTTCAATTTCTGTCCGCATTGTTTTGTTGCCTTTTTGAAACACCTAGTTTCCAACCTTTTAAAAAGCGAATATAACTTGCTCATTTTCACAATTAGACTGTAGCGTTGCTTCAAAGATAGGCTTTGGCAATGAAACAGCCAAGTTAGCAGTTTCGCACAAGATTTTTGCTGATTGCTTTGTTTGAAGACAAACTCATGCTTTATCCCGCCTCCGGCTCAGACGTTCTGTTCTCCAGTACTGCATGTCAGCATCGCTCGTTTTTTTTTTATCTCAAGCTAATTCTGTTTGGTAATATGGGTCACAGTATGTAGCTAGATTCAGAATAAACAGCGCCTCACCATGAAACACGCAGTATGGCAAAAAAACGTACGTGCGAAAAACACAAAGGTATGTCTATTGATTTGTATTCATGCGAAACACGTTCAATCACTCGCGAAGGATTTTACCGCGATACCCACAACCGCGGGTTTCCAACAACCAGCACTGCGAGCAGACCTTCAAAGAATGGGAACACTTCGCTTCTGGGTTGTAGTATTGACGCAACATGTTTTCAGGCCTGCATGAGTGTGTAGTACTATGTTTGCGTACGTCGCATGTACACTTCTGGCGTTTGTTTTTTTGTGTGTGATCTTTAACCTATATGAACATGTGGTCGTGTGACTGTTGTTCAGCAAATGCATCCTGGCTGTATGTCACGTGTTCGTGTTGAGAAAAGAGTTTCAATTTGCATCAAAACAGAAAGCTTGCAGATCGTATCGCAACTTTTCGTCTGCAAAGTCTTTTTTCTTGTTTAAAGTTTGTGTTTAAAATGCCAAAAGTGTTTCAGTGTGAAAAATCTTGCAATGTTGCGCTGTTGTGCATGACGTCACAAAGTAGATATCAGCTTCGCTCAGTGTAATACGTATTCAGACTGCCTTCAATAATGTTTAAAATTTACATGAGACTAATCTCATAGATTTGCAGAATTTCTCATTCTGTCCATAAATTGCGTTGTTTGAGGTCATGGAGGGTGGCGGTTATGTACAATGCATTTCTTCATTTTTTTTATCGTTGTCGAAACTACATTGGGTTCTCAAAAGCTCAAGAACCTTGAATATAATGTTTTTCCAAACATTAAATGACAACTAACTCAGTGTGCACATAGGTTGTAATAATTGATTTCATGTGAATATTTTATTAAATAAACGAAAATGTTGAAGGAATTTAAGAACTGTTGTGGTGGTGTGATAACCAGTGTTTAGTCTTGAGCAACAACAACTTAAATGTGTATTATTTCGATTATATAAAACAATCAATAAAAGGATTTATGTAGAGAAAGTAAACAAAAAAAATTTGATCATCGTTTTTATTTACGTTCTTCTGCTTAATATGTATTTTTGGAAAATTCATGAAACTTTGCTTGTGGATCATTCCGTAAGGAATTGGTGGTAGATTTACCTCCCAGTTGTTATTATTACGTAATCGTGAACGCGCATTTAATCATACCATGTTCCTTTGTGCAGGTAATTAATCCACAAGGAAGCAATGGACAATTTGCTGATACAAACGCATCACCTCTTCGTGTAAAAGGTGGCTACGTTGACGTGGGCATACGTGAGTACGCTTGATTATGACCTTTGATGGGTTACGCCTGATTTGGTATTGAGGGGTCTATTTTCAGCAAACTGGTTGTTTGCACAAACTTTTCATTTACCAAATCGATCCTGTTTACAGACGATCCCATGAACGACGAATCCAAAGACACGTTAGGCTAGATGAGAAGGTTGCCGGATGAAAGCAAGAGCGATTTATTCAGCATACTCCCTCGTATCGTATCTTAAGTCAAACCGTGAAATATGTTTTATGTAGCGGGTTGAACTAACCACATTTCACAAATTCACAGTGCCCAAAGTTATACCCGTCTTCTTAAATGGGCTTAGGAAGCTATGTAGTGAACCCAACGTGAAGTTGATAACTTCAGTTTGAGGTGACGTGAATGAATACTGAGATGCCTTCTACAGTTTAAGTGGATACCTGATAGCAAGTGACCTTTTATCGAGAAAGTGAAAAAGCTGTGTATCTCTCTATCTGTTTTGAGGGGTCACTTAAAACTTAAGCGTTGTGCTTGCTTTGTGTTTAACTCCTTGGATTTTCAGAAAATTTTGCGCTGTCATACGGCAACGGGGCCAGATAAAAAGACATCTCTATACGTTCTCAGTTGCCGCAGTTTTTGTTTGGAACGCACAATATGACGAAATTTAACGGGCAAACAAAAATAAACAAATTCGCTGAAACGATCACGTCGTTTATGCCGTTCTTGTTGAATGAAACCAACGGTTCAAAACGTTAGGATTTATCAGGTAATTAGCTGATTCAGATTGAGGAAAACCTTTCCAGCATTATAAGCCAAACAAATTAACTAAATCTACATAGGTACAAAAAGCTTCCTGCATTCGACTTGTTTTTCTTTTTCCAACAATCACACACCGCTTGAAAGTGCGATCAAACTCAATATGGATATGCTGTTTTTAAAGCTTAAGTTTCCTAGAAATTTGAAATGACTTTTAATGTGCTGAGATGTACAGTAATTGAGAGACTCTTCCCACTTAAGCAACCCATTATCGCAAAATTCATTTCTTGCTAGCAGGGGCGCCGACTGCAAAACCTAGTGGCGACATATACCCTGATTTTTGCAGAAGGGTCAATAGAAGTGTCCGTTTGCGAACAAGAAGACAGAATACCTTGTTCTCAGTCAAAGATAACCTTTATAAAAAACTTAATAAGACCGCGTCGCGCGTTTCACGTCGTGCATTTTAAAATGGTTTAAACATACGTTTCGTGGTTCAAAAATGCGTAGAACATGTAAAAGCGACAATCATCCTGGTTTGCGTGTTTTTTGCAATATATATATTTAAATAAACCGTTCAACAATTTGGAATTGGAAAGTATTACGTAACAGCGTTTTTACACCTGAAAACTTTGAAAGTGCATGTTACCAAATTTTTCTTAAAAACTCAGCACCTTGTCTATTACAACTTTTGGCGTGCATTTTTCATATACCTTCAGCCCTCCCATTTCTCCGGTATCCCTGCTTGCACGAAATTTGGGTTCAACTGACGTTAAGATCACATTGTTTAACTCCAAGGCCCCCTTTTGGAAGATTATGTTTCAAAACAAGGTAAAATTGCGATGTATTGTACTCTCTCGTATCTAAGTTGTTTTTTCAACGAATAGGCTCAAAGTTAACGTTTGCGAACGAAGATGGCCTGCGCAAACATCAGCTAAGTTCATTGTTTATCAATGATATTTTAAGTGGAGGGAGTGGGAAATATTAGATTGGGAGGAAGCTCTTGTTTTCATCCGGTAAACTTTTCAGCAAGTCTAAGGTAGCTGGGGAGTCGTCCTTGCAGAAAACAATAATCCACCGCGTAAAACGTCTGCCACTTGTCATTTGGGATAACAGGGAGGGGATTTTAAGGAGTATTTAGCAACATTGGCTTTATATGGTAACCTTTTCAGCTAGCCATACCCATTCCTTTGATCCCGTTTTTCGCTCCCACTGACCACATCCACCAGTGTCGATTAGGCAGACGCCCAGTTTCGGGTGTGGAAAATACTGCATATACAACATTGCTGCATGCATGGAAATTGGAATCCTGATTATCCAGCCAAACTCCTATGATCTCACATTACGAAGTTTTACCAGATTTTTAATTATCCTTTAAATTTCGCAATGTTTTGTATACTTAGTTTAGGCTGTCTACAATTCATATCTTTTTAACAACCTGGTCTACAGATTTTTTTTACTTCAACAAAATGTTTACTGCTTGCGCAAATAAACTCAACCCAAATTTTCATTGTATGTTTGTAACGCCGGAATGTGCTAGGTGTCCCAGCCAGTTATGTTAAAAACGCCAATATTTTGATGCAGATTAGTGGAAAAAATACGTTAGCAGCAACTGCAATAAAATTGTGGTATTGTATGAAATGTAATAATCCATAAGCAAAAACATCAATTATTATAAAAAGTTTCGGAATGAATTTTGAAGAATGCAAACGTTATCAATACATCAAGTGAATCACGAAATTTGGGATCGTTGTGATGTTTTTGCTTTCAGATGAGTGCGACTAACACACACTGGTAAATTCTCGCTCTGCAACATTTTGTCTGCCCTCTTCAATAAAATCTTGAACTCAGCAGCATCTAAATCATTCTTTTGCATTGAAATTATGGATTTCAAATGATTGTTTAGGTTAAAGATTATTTAACTCCAAGTTACAGTTGATCCACATAAAAGGTTGCAACATTTACAGGCGTATATCAAAGGGTGCTTCTAAAACGTTTTAGGCATTAGATATTTAACTTTTTGACACAACCTATGATGTATTTTTTGTGCTGTGGAAACCAAAACAAGACTTTTGCATTATAAAGCGAACTGGTAAATGTCTGTAAACAGTTTTTTATCACATGTTGTTTCTGGCGCATATTAATTTTCATGAACCATGCTTGTAATAAAAGTATTTCTAAGCATAGAAATGAGTCTTGCGTTTAGCTCATCAACATTCAAAATAACAGATATAGCTGGAGGTGGCGCTTTGCTAAAGTAAGTCTAATTTTATAATAAATACTACGGCCAAAGCAAACGATACAACTGACATCTTGCAAACGTTTCGATAACAACTGTTATCATCTTCAGTGCATAG
>JGI24021J15306_10000597_pt1 | contig 29132 bp, 18 predicted proteins | sample Ectturendosymbi1_FD_15306 | JGI IMG/M metagenome (IMG submission 15306) | reverse complement strand
AAGTCTTCCGGGCTACAGTCTACACCCACCGGAAAGCGGCCCAAAGTTCGTCCAGGGACTAGTGGCGTTACTTCATCTCAGACCTTGCTCGGTCCCGTCTTGGTGCGGAGCCAGCAGAACTACTATCTGAAATTGCTGTTGATAGTGAGGTATTTCAGGTCATCCTAGCGTTCCTCTGTCCCCGCGACTCTCCCCAAAGGAACAGCCGGCACGAAAATGAGTGAATGAATGAGTATGTAGGCCCCCATTGAACCTTTCTATTTATGGAATTGTCTTCAGTTTGTTTGCCAAAAGTGAATGTTTATTCAAATAATTAAGCATATTTGGACGGAAACTTCCGTTTCTGTGAAGATCAGTTAAAAGTATCAGACATTAAAGGGAAAATGGTGTTGACACCCTGAAGCGCCACCACGACACCCTTTTAAAAACCTTAAAAAATGCACTGCTGCAAGGTATTTTCAATGATCCCGAAAACAATGTGTTTTATGCACGTGCATAAAAGAGTTGAAAGTTGAGAACGGAAACTATCAACTTGGTACTGTGCAGAGATACGTGCAAATACTTTCTTGAAACTAATGTTTTCTTGTTTTTTAAGTTCTGCTAGGGAAAATATTTAGCTTCCTTGCTTAAGGATCGTTTTTAATAGCTTGATAAAAAGTTTAAACTGTTCTATTTTCATGTGCAATAGCATCAAGTCAACATCACCATGCATCTGGGGACCGAAACACTGTTCAGCCACTATATGCATACCGGTGATCATCAATACTTCGTGACAAAATATTTTTTCATTACAAGTGCTTGCCAGTTTTAGTTTTCCATGGAAAGCAATGGCCTCTTGCACAACGTTAGATGTTTTAGTCTTTTCTCGATAGTTTTTTAAGAATCTGCCCGTCAGGAAAAAATCGTTATTTACATAAATTGCTGAGCGTGAAAAAGTGTGTGGCGTTCAAGCAAGTTGACCAAAAGCAGTAGCGTACCATTCGATAGCTGTTCATCTTCTCTTCCTTAACAAAAAGTGAGAAATGCTAATATTAGCTTTTGCGCTTTGATAATTCATTGCGTCCGTCTCAAGCGTTACGTCGAAGTAACATGGAGTTATTTGCATTTTTAAGCACAATCTGGCAAATTTTGACAAAGCTAACATTTTTACTGTCACTGCCCTGCTGCAACCAATCTTTCACATCTAGGTCATTTATCCAGTGTGTTTTAAACTTCTGTGTAGACCAATTCATCTTTTGCTTTGCGTCATTGGTACAGAATATCTGTAAATGTAACTGATGTGAAAGCAACCCATTTGTTTCAAAAGCCGGGATTTATGTTATCAGAATTTTTTAATTTTCTGAGTATGCAAAAATTAATATGCTTGGGAGAAATATTTCAACGCAAACTTGAAATTATAAAATAATCTAAATATCGCTGTATTTCTAATTTTTTGTAAGATAATGTCATGGCAAATGACACATGACTAATGGATCTTTACGTTTAGGTTTGAACAATTACGACAGACACTTAATGAAAAAATTATATTGAGGTGAACGAGCAACTCAGTTGGTCAACGCAAACAAGCTCATCACTTACTGAAACAAAAATGTAAACGTATTTTCTAAAAGACAAAACGGTTTATTACGGTACAAACAAACTACAATTTTTTTATAACTTCGAAACACAACAGTAAGAAAACACACAGCATGTCGTGTACTCCATGCTAAACACCCGAAATCGGTATAGAAGAAATTCCAAATCTTCGAACTCATCTTTTTTCGTAATATGACAGTAGCGGTTACCATTGAAAAAATTCGGTGATGTTGAAATGAACTACAGCGTGTTGTATGGTTTAGTGGGGTACAGAAAAAACTAAATGTTCGAAAACATGCATTTGAAAATATAATGCAGAAAAAATCAACTGCAATACACATAATCACTTCGGTATTAGAGCTTCCATTTAGAGTGATTTTGCTGGATTTTCTGTTGTTGATGTTAATTTATTTTACAGAATGCTTTCAAAACTCTGCTAGTTTCATTTACATAAAGTTTTTCACGTTTTGAGTGCGTGTTTATAATTGTTAGAACTTGATCTCTTGAACGGAAGATCGCAATGCGAGAGTGCAGAAACAAGCGGTAGTCTGCTTGGAGAAAGAAGTTTACTGAAAATTGCAATGGATCGAAATTTCACTAATTTGAACAAGATGGCACAACAACTAATTTGCAAACGGCAGGTTAGTTTTTTTCCGAACTTACAAATATTTCCTAGTCGTTTTTTTCGCTTATTCGCGATTTTGGAACACTAGTGGATATTTTCTTAATGATTTGCCTTTCGATTACATACTAAACTCATGCAATGCAAGCAATTTTAGTTCTGAGAATTGCTTCTCACATTGGGGCACGGGCACATAAACCGCTTTTGTCCAAAGCAAAACCTTTTTGCATACTGCTGCAACAAATTGCGTTTTAGTAGATGCAAATGGCAAGAACAACCTTCCTTCACTCAACCTGGAGTAAAACATTTAGACCAGCTATGTCCAACCCGTGGCCCTCGGGCCGCATGCGGCCCAGGCAAAGGTTTTGTGGGGCCCAATATAGGTTTTCGCTGTAGTATAAGTAGCCTACATACTGACAACCTGTCCTTATTTTGATAATCTTGAATTAGAGATTTTTGATGCAGGTGGTCCCCACTTTATCACGTCTGTTACCACTGCAGTTAGGATTCGAACGCTTTCAGTACATTAGCTTACTTAAGCTAATTATAGTTTGCTAAGATCAAAGTAAGTCATTCAATATGCGACCCTCATTGATGTCAATCAATGTGTTGCCTTGGTTAAGATAGTGACATAATTTTTAGCTGATTAAGCAATTTGGGTTGGGCATAGCTAATTTAATCACACGAACGTTGGTTGTGTACCGCGCATCGCTGCTACCAGTTTCACCTGCAGACCCTGTTAGGAAACAATTGCTATATGGAGCTCGTCTTCTTTCCTTTTCCACCGGTTCTACTAGTGCCGCGTTGCAGTTACTTCAATCCTCTTAAATCAACATATTGGTGAAAACGATACTTTGACTCCTGTATTACGTTTGGTAATCAACATTTGTAGCGCTGTTGTCATGAAGGCTAAAATGAACTTATTACAGGCCCAATCGGTTGACGATTTGCACACGAACCTTACTCTGTTGAAACCCTAACTTGGTGCGAACACCATAGGCTTAATCAAAGCAATTTTCTCCAAGCTGCTGTGCAGTGGTAAAGTAAAAAAACACTCTTATAATCTATTTGAAGAGGATTTTAGCACTGATGATGCGCAGATTTGCCTGAAATTGATTCGCTTAACAAACATTTGTGGATTGATTTGTCTGCATTTTTGACCAATTATTATGTAGAAGTTCGATCATGGCAAAGTTATAAAGGCAGTGCCCAGTCGGCTGATTCCGCAAAAGCTTGTAGCAAACGTAGAGCTTTTGATTGTATTAATTGTCACAAACAATTTATAACAACATATTGAAAACAAAGAATGAAACTCAACGCTTTCAATTGATATGAAAAGCACCCTGAAGATTGTTTGCTGTGACTGCCAGAACTTGTTGCTATCGTAAACTTGACATACAGTAGAAGCGATGTGGCCATTGTCTGTGTGATGTTTCTCGCTAATAGATCGGTAGCCTGGTAATTGTAGTTTTTCTAAGTCGCAATCATACCAGTTACTGATTTTCTTGTCGATGTAAATTATACTTGTGACATTTAACGAGTAGAAGTTTTTTTATGTATGGTTGTCGTCCTACTGGCAGTAGTCATCATATCCAAATAAATCAACACTTGCTATCGTAAAGCTGGTTTACACAAGTGAGTTTTCACGCGGAAAACCGCGCGGCAGGCAGTCTTGTTTATTTAACGTCGCCGTGTGCGCTGCTGCGAAACTTTGCGAATCGAGCCGGATCCGATCGCGCGAAAAGCGAAAATTACGCGAGGAATTGAGCTGCCGGAAGAAAGCGTCTAGTGACTAGCCCCTTGAAAATACTAGATATTTAGAGCGCTTTACATCAAAATAATCCTGGATTATGTATGTTGTTCATTAAGGGTTTGGATTATTATGGATCAGTATTAAAACTTTTGGTGCTTTACTTTAAATAAAATGGGAACATTTGCTGTTTAATATGGGCAGGGCCTATGGTTTGATATGATCACCAGTGAAAGTTAATTTGTCACGAATGGTCACTCATGAGAAGTAACTATTTTACTCTTTGAGGATGTTTGATGACTTAACTTCTCTTCATGCGTATTCTGTTATGGATACCTGCAAATTATACCTAATCCTTACACATTTTATACCTAATCCTTATCATACCTAATTCTTACACAAATCCTTTACCTAATCCTTACATCCTTTACCTAATCCTTACACATTACACATTTACTTCCATATATCACTTGCTTTGCTCAAATCGAAGACATAAATGTTTTAATTTTAGCTACCCTAAAAATTGTTTCATCATGAGACTATCACTAGTATTAAGAACTTATCATTACGAAGCTAATCATGTAATTAACCAAGTGAGCCTAAGGTAATTTAAACATTCGAATGGCGCTGAACCAACCAGCCTCCTAAACCACTGGTTCCCAAATTGTGACGCGTATCCATGATTTACAGGTTGTCCTGCATGCAAACACTTAGTTGTTAGTAAATAGGCAAATAGTCTACTATTTTCGTGTTAACCTGCATCAAAACATATGAAGTTTGAATGAAACACAACCTTTACAATGTCAGTTGTCAAAGTCAGTAGCACTGCCCACAATGATGGGCGATGACTATCTAGACAGCCTTGCTGAAAGCTGCATCAGCTCAAGCGGTTGAACTCCCGCGAGATGATGTTGCTCGGGCAACAGCTATCGTCATTCTATGTGCAGTGCAATCGGACAAACGGAGCATCTGCCACAGCCGTTTTGTTTCCGCGCGTAACTACACTTACGTGTAAACCCAGCTTTACGCCACTGCCGAAGCATTAAAAATTTTTTGACCCTGCGGATAATGCAACCAGCTTAAGCCNCAGGAGAGCAATGGTGAGCACGATTCGGTTTGCTGGTACTTGGATTACGATTTCAAATCCAGAGCAACTACCTTTTTGCATTACGCACTTCATTGACATGCACTGTGCTTGTTTTGGCTTGAAAAACGTTTTCGCTCTTTCAAATAAAGTGTGACCACCAACAAAAACGGTTTGTTCTTGGTTTCAACTTGAATACGACTATGTTTGTACTGCAAGAAATGAAAATGAGCTCGCATCGTTAGAAATGTCTGCAAAAACGCCCTGCCAATGCCATGTGAAATAAATGGTAACGCAAACTCAGAACATCACATTCTTAATAAAGGTTTTTATTTACAGAATCCGAAAAATTGTACTCAGTCGCGAAAGCTTTTATGTGGGCAGAGAGCGCGGTGCGGGATGGGCTGTGAGCTTCATCATATTGGAATTTGCTTGTTCCTGGCGCTTGGCACAAACAGGACATTAATTCTCGACACCGACGTTCACACCAAACGACTACTGGAGCATACGTACCTGCCTCTGAGTGGAACGTGTTTCGGAATAACGCCCAAAGACTTGGACAACGCTGCAGAGATCTCTAGTATGTTTTGAGTGTTTTCAAAGCTAAACTTGTCAGTAGGTATCTAAACCTATAGTTAAACTGCTCCGCAAAAAACCTGCCTGCTGCAACATCTAGCGAATGGTTGATCAACTTTTCTTTTTTTCGAATGAGATCAGCTTTTCTTTTTACCTGCATTTACAGTGACGTAATCAGTGTGCTTTGCATGGATCTGGTCACATTTAGGTAAATATGTTCGATGCATTCAAAGGGCAGTATGTTTCTCCTATTGCCGCGGAGACATCTTTTTGCAACGGTTTTACCAAGCTGTGTAAGTTGCTTGAGTCATTTATGTTGCCATGAGAAATAATAGACAACTTACCTTGCAGACGAAATTCAGTAATTTTCTTACATCAGGCTATAGACCTAGTGTGAGGTATCATTCAAAAAAAGAAAAACATTGTTTCGCGCCATCACAACCAACACACTGATATAATCACTTCAACTTACCGTAGAAAAACAAAGACGGTCAAAGCAGCTTTTTCAGTTGCGCAAAAACCTGGATTAACGGATAGGGTAAGATCAACTTTGCAGTCTGCCTAATCTTCTATTACAGTACTGCCATGTTTCCAGTTAAGAAGATGAACTTAGTTTGTAACGTTCCTCTGTATCTGCGTAAGATAGTGTCGGTTTCTTCGCAGTCAATGGCATGCACGAAAGCACAGGAGACCTAGCAGTGGTGACGAAAACGATCACGGGTATGACAGATCCTTCCACCGTATACGCTCCGTTCTCTTTTCCCGATATCTTCCAAGAAGACCTTCGAAATAAGACTAAAGCGCCACATCTTTGGTGGATTGGCCAAGTGATGTCCTACATCACCACAATGCACCCTGCCGTTAGCAGAGATTTGGGTGCCGTGAAAAGAAACATCGGATTTACTCATCCAATTGTGGGGTGAAGAAAGATTTTGTGTTTCTCATTAATGCAAGTTAGCATTTGTTTGTAATATCGCGAGCGACTGTGTGCTCATAACTCCCTGTTGCCCTCCTTGGGTTGATAAGTTGCACCGCGACAACAACGAATGACCAGCCAAATTAGCCTTTCTGATTATAGACGATCGTTAGTTCAGGAGACACAGACAGTCATTAGTGGATCAGAACCTTTCAAATCTCACGAGGATCCCTCCTGTTGAGCCGCAGGACTCCAGCAGTTACACTCTACAGTGCCGCTCAACAGGCCGATTTCTTAAGGATAACGTTCAAAGTTAATATGCGTAATTAAAGAGAGCTGCTCACTGATTTCGTTCCTTGTTGTTTTGCATGGGCTCTTAATCTTCGCTTGTTGTTCAAAATATTTTCATGAAAATGAGAGAAACAGGAAAACTAGCTGAAGAACGTGTAATGGTAACCTTCCCAAATTTGGAAAGAAACATTTAAGAATAATTGGAACATTATTCACAAATTCTACGTTTGCTTCCTTGATCAAATGTGTTTTGTTTAAACAACTCAAAACCTTTCTTGTTAGGCGCTTTCTTTAAAAAAAAATTGAAAAATAAAACATATTTAGATTATTTGTTGCAATGGGCCAAAAATAAGAGATGGTGAACTGCATTGAAGAGGGTATAGCCAGAATTGTCACGTTCAAGTTGGAGAAAATGCATAATTGCTTTTTTTAGGTGATATGCATATGTTCTGTTTAAATAATGTGCAATACCAAATCAACAACAGCGTAAAATCCTGTACAGTTGTAGTTTCTGAAGTAGCTGTTTCTATACCGAATCATTGTATTGAATGTTTTCCATATGTATGCTTGGAAGATAGACCGCTGGGAAGCAACAGCGAAGTTAATCATGGAAGCTACATGAAGTAAGCTTTCACTTGCACGGAACTAATGTCTTATGGCTCATGGTTTGCACATGGGGGCGCCGAAATAGATTTCTACACTCGTGTGAATTGTACTAGGTAGGTCACTGGCCCGTGGCACGTATCATCACTCATGATTGCTTCAGTTTTTTAAAATTGCATTGAAGTCACTAAGAACAGATATGGGCAAGCTCTTGCTATCCTTACGAGGAAGCTGTCAAAATATTAAGCACGCACTGCACTTATTGCAACATTAAGTTGAAAGTCCCATCTTTATGCACTGAAATCCAAGGATCCTAATCATTTCCTTCAAGATATGGAGCTATAGAGCAGACTTCCGATCTGCAGTATCTTTGGTCTGGGGTATCAAAATTGTGTGATGATAGCGAGGTAGAAACACTGAATACACTCTCGATTAAAGTTGAGCCAAAGCAAGGTATTGCAGTGGTTGCGATTTTCCGTAGCGTCACGCATCGTACAAGGTGCGTTAGGCTACGAGATCGGCCTTTACTGAGCTATGCGTCGGCTTGAAACTGATAAATCTTTGCAGTCTCCACGTGCGGCGTACTGATAAGAAACGGGAAGCAGACTACCAACCGTTGTCAGCGTACATGAAGCACGTGACAAAGTGGTTCGACCAATACGAACTTGCTGTTAAGAAAAAATTCAAACGAAAGGTTTTTCTTGTCACCGATGAAATGTCGATCCTCAAAGAGGCAGAAACAAGGTATGGAAACCGAAGTGCGAAACTACTTGCTTGGAGTCTGTTTTGCAACGGGTGCGAAAAGATATCTCAGCCAATTAGTGCAACAACATCAACCAATAAAAGCGTTAGCCTGATTTCAATCCCAGTTCTCATTTATGAGGTGAAAATTAGTTTCAAATCTTGATTATGTTTGTAAAAAAACGCATTTTTATCAGAAACAAAAATGCATTTTAAGTGCAATGCAGGATATTTCACCGCGTGAGGCCGTAAGAGCGCAAAATTTTTGTTTTTTGAGGCAATTACGTTCATATCTTGCCGCCAGATCGCGCTAGAGCGTCATTGAAGACATGAGATGCGGAGTTCCTTGGGTTTTCTGAATAAGAAATAAAACAAGTACCTTGGCATTTGAAATATAGTCTGGCATCGCAGTGACGTCATGGTAGCATCACACTGACAAATGATGGACACATCGGCATTTTCCTTCGTTTTTTTTCAGCCAATTTATTCCATACGCTTTTCAAATCGCCACCCACAAAAAACTCGCATTTTTAATGAAGGAACCAAATGAAACAAACCGACGCAACGTTGAGAATAACCAGCGGTGAAAAAAGGAATAAACACAAATTAAGAAAACGTGAGAATTCGTTAAAAGGTTGGCACAGCTCAGCGCCATTGCAAGTCAGAATCGTCGTGAAAATGTGGCGCGTAGGCAAACCGACTCAACACCTAACTGTGCGCTCTGAGGAACCAATGTAGAAATACAAGACGACTGCGTGACGTCACTATAGCGAAGGTGTGAGCGGTTAGTACGATTCTTTCTTCTCTGGATGGAACCTCACGCAACTGACCGTTCTTGATCGAGTTCACCAAAATATGGCGGGGTAACGTACAGGCAATTGCGACTTCATTCCAACAATTACGTTCAAATGCGATTCGCGCTAAATGAAGCAACAGGTTTTAAAATAAGCCACTCCACAGCGATCTATGCCAACAAAGAACGTGTCGTTTCGCTAACAAATCTTTTGAGTATAGGGCTTTAGGTTTCCCCCAGTTGATGGACAACTTTGCAGCAGTAGCTTGGTGACAGAGCGCCAGTCCCGCAAACGGGAAAGGGCCATTCAAATGCTAGTCACACTTGTTTCCTTCTAGCAATTGGTGGAAGTGAATGGAATGTTGTAATGGCAAAAATTCACAGGGAGATTTATTACAAATATGCTGCCTCTGCACATTTGTAAGAATTTGCTACTGTACATTTGAAAGGGGTTTGCAAAGATAGAATACAATGAGTCTTATTGTATGAGTCTTTGGCACATTTTTCGGCTGCTCCCTCAAAACTGACTTGCAGTTGCGCCAATAATTTTCGTAGAAATCTGTTTTGATGAAAATCTTTGGTATATTTGGTACACGAAAAGCGGAAGTGCTAAATAGCCTTATAATAAATACTACGGCCAAAGCAAACGATACAACTGACATCTTGCTATGCACAGAAGATGATAACAGTTGTTATCGAAACGTTTTCAAGATGTCAGTTGTATCGTTTGCTTTGGGCGTAGTATTTATTACTTTGGTATGTTGGTTTTCAAACAGAGTCTTTATTTTCGATTTTCCTCGTGTAGGTATCCTGGATATGAGATCATCTCATCACGTGAACACATCACGAGTTCAGAAATGTCAACGCGTCGCTCCGAGCAAAGCTGGCGTGACGTTGCTGAAGACGTGGTGCTTTTGAGCGAAACTGATTTCTTAGTTTGTACTTTTAGTTCCAACGTAAGTGCAGGGGTGCTTTTAGATATCACAATGTGTTGCTTTCTTTCCAGGATTTGTTTCAACCGTGCAGCATCCTTTTCGATTTATAAATTAATCTACGCGCCATTGAATATTGCCTTGGTTTGTTTCAGTAGCGTAGACAGCCCAAATTTTGCGAGTCCAAATATTTTGACTTCAAGCAAGCAACAGTATTTGGTTCGGAACACAGCCTCTAAAACAGCTATGTCCAACCCGCGGTCCAGTCGAGGGTTTTGTGCGGCCCAGTTTAGGTTTTCGCTGTAGTGAAAGTATCCTATATATTGACAACCTGTCCTTGTTTTGATAATCTTGAATTTGACATTTTTGATGCAGATGTTCCTCAGTGCTATTTCATCACGTCTGTAANCATTGCAGTTAGGATTTGAACACTTTCAGTACATTAGGTTACGCTAAATTTAGTTTGCTAATATCAAANTAAGCCATTTAATGTGCGGGCCTCAGTAATACGTCATTCAATGTGCGGCCCTGGTTAAGGTATTGACGTAATTTTTGGCGCAGTAAGCCATTTGGGTTGTGCATAGCTGCTCTAAAAGCATTAAACGACAAGGCATGCTGGAAATTTGGGGAGCATGTCCTGTTTGCTCCGGTTGGCTGCGCCCATTACCTGTTTACAGAAGAACGTGTACAAAAGATGAAATTCTTTCCAATTCCAGCATTACGTCAGCGGCATTATTATGCAACACTGACAGAACTTCTACCAATTTCTACTTTTGTAAATATTACGTAATAAAACGCGGTAAATCAAAATTGGAGCTGTTTTGAAAACGTATGTTTGTATTATAGATTATAGAGGGTGTGATTTTTGTGATTTTGCCATTACTTCAGCTTGCCGAGAAATGCTGAGATTGTCTCATAAATAGGTTATTTTTCAATTGAACATAGCAAAATGTTTTTCATAAAAAAATGAAATCCTACTAGATTGTTAACTTCATTGTAGACACAATTGAAACTTGAAGTTAGAAGGAATTTAGTTGTGGTGAAAAATGCAAACAGCTTAGTTGTGGTGAAACATTTTAATACCACTCCAGCAATTCATGTTGATTAGGAAGAGTTTTGAATTTCTTTTAAATAAGTTTGTCAATATTATTTCACCCTTGTTGTGTTTCCAAATCCAAATCAAATTTCACCATTCAGCAGAAGTGTACATTTTGAACTGGCTTTGACCAGATTTCTAAATATTTTTATATATATCTAATCAAAATGTCACACACAACACGGCGTTTATAACTGATTGGAGTGAATGATTGTCTAAGTGGGAGAATCCATTTAGTCATTACGTTATGGTGATCCTAAATAACTATTCTCAAGCTGATGCTTGATTTAAAAATAAACGTATGTGACATTTCGCTTCCAAAATGACATGTCAACCTCGTTCTTTCATTTCAATAATTTTCCACTCGCTTTACTTCGGATGGGGGAAGGGTTGAGGCCTGCGGGATCAACAGCCCAAGGATGACTTGAAAACAACACACGGTTTTGGGCAACATCTAACAGTTATGCCTGCTCCACACCAAGACGGGACCGATCCAAGTCGCAGATGTAGTCACATCACCTAGTGCTGCTTTGCAAGGCGCAAACACGATTGACGTTAGCATAGAAAATTCTCGAACGTAGAGATTGAGGGAACAAGTTCTGAGTAGTTGTGCGTTGCTTGCATGCTATTTCGCAAGCCTTCGTCATGAGGTGCTACGCAAGCGACAATGTCTTTCCTCCATCATTCGCCATGTTGCATGTGTTTCTGAGAAAAGTACGCAATAAAGTGACTGCGTGTCATGGAGGTCCTGCTCCTGGCCTATGTCATTTCATGGTGATACAACAGATGATAGAAAAACTAACAGATTACATCATGAAACCAACGATTTCGCAAGGAACAATGATACGCAATATATCTGCATTAATGCATTTGGTTTGCTGCATTATATCTCGACAAAGTATTAGTCAGTCAACTTTATCAATATCAAGAAAAGCGTCACACTGGTTTGAACTGGTTTTGTCCGGTTCATGATACAGTGTTTCGGTTTGATCTGACATATTGGTCAGCGTTGGTATCGAAGCTATCACAACATTAATCACTTGGCTGCATACCACGACGTATTTCGAACCTGACATAAATAGTCGTGATGGTGTTAATACCACACTCAGATCTTTGTACCTTCTTAAGACACGCTCTGGCTTACTTGTTATCAAGGCGGTATTTATTTTTTGAAATTTACTTTTCAGATCGGAAGACTTGCCTACGAGCTGATGATGGGGTCTGGTCCTGAGCGTCATTCAGCAGTAGCTTCACTTGACATGGAATACTACTACACCAGTTACGAAATAGATAAAAGAATTCAGCGGACTGGATGGGGAGTGGAATACATGGGATTGAAAGAACACCCGAATGTGTAAAGCGATGAACCACGAAATATGCTGGTGTTGCCCCGTACGCAGAATCTGCTGCAGCGTGCCGACAGTTCTTAGTGACCACGAAAGAAACAATAACACTGAGAGTGTCCCTTCCTTGACTTATGACAAAAATAAAAATGATGAATAAAAAAGCTTGCTTTGGTGGCGATGGCGTAACGGACGCTGCTGAAGCGTCCGTTACGCAACGGCTTCCATATTTCATTTGTTGTTTTCAGAGTTTCGTGAAAAACGTTTCGCAAACAAGTTAAAACTTCTTAAATGAAGAGAGCAAGTTGGATTGTTAGTGATTAAAGTGTTCAACTGGTTGAAGACAATTGCAGTTTTTTACACACCACTAAATGAAAACTGAACTGAATTCACAAAGGAACGTAATCTGCGGTGAAATGTTACGGTTTTGTTTCTGCAAGTACTGTAAGTAAGCGAATGGGATGATATTTATTGCAAGCGAACAATTTGCGTGAATTATGTTTTGTAGCACTCGCAATTACAAGACACGATGCCAATGAAATGCAAGGCAGAACATGCAATTCCTTCAGGAACTATCATAAAATGCGTTAGGCGTATCATCTACGCAATGCCAAACCTAAAAAAAGTATTACTGGGGCTTCTTTTATTTGTGTTTTGTTGTATTGCTTCTAAAGATTCGAAATCTGTACAAAACTTTGAAAATTAAATGACGTTGTTTTGCTTCACACTGTGCACAACATCTGTGAGTTTTCCCTCTGTATGCCACACATACATCCTGCCTCAGTTTTACAGCTGTTGTTCATAACTTTACGTCATAAAAATAAGGACGCAAGATTTGTCTTGACACTTCTAGTGTGATACGAAAAACTTTTCAAATACAGATGTATCTTAGGAAGTTCAAACATTTCGAAAGCGGGATGCACTTCAATTAATTATTTAATTTGTCGTTTCAAACAAGTCACAGGGACTATGAGGTCGAAGGTGCCGTTGTAAATGATGCATGAAGTCCCACTGGAACTGAACAAAGAAGTTTATTTTCAAAGCAAAAGCACATCTGAAGCAAAATTGCAAAATTTCCTGTTTAACGTCAGGGTTGCTAAATCCATTTTAGCTGTGCAAAAACTGAATCCTTCAATTGGTTTAACAAAACGCTCGTGACGTCGCGCCTGCGCATGATGCGAAACAACAAATACGATTTACGTTCAAGCGGAAGTTGACTTCACCCTTTAGCGCCTCTAGCGAACCGAGCGTAATTTTCTATAACACTCCAGGCGATTTAGTTAGAGAGCTTTTCAATCCCTCAAAAAATGCGGCGAGTCTTCTAGTTTGGATTTTAAAAAATTTTGAAAGCTTTGTGTTTTTTTGTGGGTGACGTCATAATTGAGATAGCGGGATAGGTTTAAGCGTTTATCGTCGAAATCATCGGGCCTTGGGTACCAACCGCAAGAGCCAATTATTTGACTCAAGTTTCAGTGGAAACTAGGCTAGAATCCCAGTCTTTTGAGCTTTGATTGGTTTTCTAGCGTTTCTGGTTCAAAAGTTATGGTCAAAAAGTCATAAATTTGGTAAAAAATCTACTTTTAGTTTTCTTTACCAAATTTTTATCAATTTTCTGTTTTTTCACAAAAACTGTAGGGATCCATGTAGCAAATAACATAAAATTGTCACAGTAACTTGTTCGTACTGCACAGAGTAACCGAACACCTTGCTACTACCTGTGCATGCTGTTCTTACCTACATGGAGAGTTTACATGTTTTCGTTGTTGAACTTTCGTTCCTCACACTATTAGTGACATTCAGGAAATCCTTACATTTATTAGATTTTTCTCGTTTCTGAGCATTAGTTTATCAAGTTTTTAAGTGATAGTCATGATGTTGCAAAAAACTTCCAATCTGCCGATGTCTTTCTACTCGCTTGCCAGTATATATTACACGGGTCGCTAACGACCCATGTTAGGTAATAGTGATTCGCAAAGCACCTAGGCGATGAGTGTTAAGCGAAGAAGCAAGTCGTGGTTATCTCGTATACCAATGTCTGGAAGAGGTGCTTGGCTTTCAAGTCTGTGATAAATGACATTAACCGCCTGCAATCCAAGACGTTGATCAATATTTGGTGGTTGAAACCCTGGACGTTGGGGGTTAGCGAAAAACATAATTATAATCGGCATAACGATTAATCATTCTCAGTAGCGTACGCAGAACATTTTCATGGGGTTTTCATTCAGTGGCAGGTGGTGGTCATTTGTATTTAGTGTGCACTGTTTGTGACATCACAATTTGGCGTCATAGAAGTGCTTCTCAACTAAACTAACGTTTTGGCAAAGTTTGTTGACGTCATGTGCACATTCTTCCACAAGCACTCCCTCCTATTTTTTCGACGTTAGATCTGATCTGTACTTGTTTAACTGCAAAAAGATAAAGTGCAAACATTTTTAAAAAGATGAGAGTAAATATTAGGGAAAACTTTATATAGCGTTCTCGAAAGCTTCTGCGGCAAAACAATATCAATATTTTCCTGCAAACATTAATCAATATACGGTTATTTGGTAAGAACAAAATCTGAAGCAAAAGCAATGATAGACATCAGATAATTTGAAAAAGAAGACATAACTCTACGAAACAGCCAACTTGCAGAAAAGTATTTCCTTTTTTCCTCGTTTCTCGTAATAGTGAAGGATTGATTCAAACAATGTGTATGTTCAACGCATTTATGCGAATGTTGCTTCACACAGCAGTAGGTTTCAACAGATGGTGCACTTGTAGAAATTTATCTTGCGATCCACAAGTTAATCAATTAATCGAACAACGTTAATGAAGCTGACACTGGAATGAGAAATCACTCAAGCTTTCTTCCTACGTTCTTAGTCGTTTGACATGTGATCTTATCACTTGCCGCCAGTCAGTTTAGTTAAAATGTTCTGATTTCTGAGGTTGTGTTCTGAGTTATTCATTTCATTCGTGAGTTGTTTGCTTTCTCTGCTCTTACTTTCACCCGTAATCTTTGCTTGCAAATTTCAGGACTGAAGTTGCGTAATTTCGCGTGAAATCGATTACCTATTAAAACATATGCTTATATACTCATTGCATACAACCATTGTGGAATGTACATACTTCAATATAGATACAGCATGTGCAAGTTTGAATCATTGCAAAAGATGAAAGCAGAGCGCAGTCAGCTGATTCCTCGAACGCTTAGAGGGAACCTCGTGCATTTAACTGATTGGGAAATATTTGCACAAAAAGATAATCATAAAAATACCTGTAAATAAAGCTATCGTGGTTTCGCTGAACCTTGGTGTTACACTGTCAAAAAGTGTGATACTTTTAAGTCTAAAACAAGATCTTACAATGCGTAGATGCATGCAGTCTTCAAACCGGGACGCTTGTGGAAATGGTAAATGACATTTTTGTTACAAGTAAAGAATTATAGATCCAATTCCTCCAGATGCACCATTATGTTTTATGAATTGCATGCGAAACTAATGAATTTGCATATAATAAATGACAGAAATACAAGAGAAAATATTTCCAACCGCGCCAAGTGCGTTGTATATACCTAATGATGAACCTAGAATCCATCTCCTTCCTCATGCCGGCACGCAGCGCAGTAGACTTCATACATGGCAGTAACAAGGAACATGTAGATTGCATGAAAAAACACGAGCCGACATTAGATATATGGTAATGGAAATGTCTACGCTTTCTGGAACTAACATGGTTACTTTGAAGCAACACAAGTATAGATATATCGAACTAGCAAAGAGCATAAGCCATGGACGGCGCAAACACGGTTGTTATGATGTTTAGAATCGCTCTTATGTGGTGCGATAAGTTCCAAGCAGGTCGATTTATCAGATGTATGGGGGAGTGGGATGCTACGAACGATCAGGTGTCGTTTGGTCAGCAGGCGTTCCAAGAGCGAAGATATTTGCAGTGTAAAGGTATCAGCAGCACCTAAAGATCTTTTGGTCTGAGTATAAGTTGTTATACACGTAATGTGTTTATGAGCTTAATGGAAGCAAAATGCGATGCAGGCGTATTTCAACTGCCAGATGAAATTGGTTTGAATTTACCACATAATCGTTTTGCAGTTTTGCCGTATATTGTGAATATTCGTGATAGCCAAAAATGGAAATGCGTCTCAATTGTTATGGACTAAGTGCAAAGCTGCAATGCGTGTCAAAAATTGTAAGCATTTTGAGAACGAGGCGTCCAATCTTTCGTTTGCGAAATGCGTTTTCAGGCGATGTAATTATTCATGCATGGGAATGGAAATTTGTTAAATTCTCAGTTGATACATGATTGGTAACGCGGTTGAAGGCTAAAGGCATCCCCACTGTACATTACAAGAGAGTCGTATGCGGCCAACTATAGTTAACGTTACAAAAAACAAATTGAGTACGATACTGTATGACAGCAATGAAACTATTTTCATAGTAACAGCATTGTAGTCTAGAATCAATGCATACCAACAAGGAAAGGAAGAATACCAACGAATACCAACAATGCTCTTATTGCGCGTGTAGCATATTTTTTTATACTGGTCTGTAAAATGTGTCAAATACAGTTTGTATTTTTTTCTATAAGAATCGTGACCAGATTTCAATTTTTATTTACCTCAGAATTTTACCACCTTGGTTGAAAATGCTTTTGGTAATGCAAATTGTCGAGTTTTGATTAGTGTCTTATTATGCCGATGAAGATTCGTGATGAGTGTAATATAATCGAAAAATGTAGCCGGTAGATGACATGTACTTATGAATTTATGTTCTAGGACTACACCTAGACAACTGTTACCCGGATATGTTTCACCTAGGACTACTTCCGCTTAGGACAACAGCCACCAAGGATAACATCCACCTAGGACAACAACCACCTAGGACAATCGCCTCCCGGACAATGAATTAATTTAGCCAGTTTACAGATAACCAAGCTTATTAGTTTTTCCAGATTATTGGTTTCTCACTATTTAAACCGTATCATTAAGAAAACGTATGCTCTTTGATTATATTTATTTGGTTAAGTGATTTATAGATAGCAAAAAGAAAAATGGGCATTGGGCACCCCAGAAGCAATTGCTTTTTGGATGATTTGGTTTTTCCTCTGAACGTATTGTTTTCTGTTGGAAAGATACGACTGTATTCGCTTAATTGCATTTCATCTTGGGCTGTTATACTCAGGTTTGTTAACCATATGGAGTGATTCACTGAATCGAATTCTTTCCTGAAAAGCCGCTATATATATGTGTTTTTATCGAGATTTTGGTACAAGTCTGTAATGGCCAGGGACGTGGAACGGTTATTGTGAAAACAATCAGGTTGTTTTTGAAATAATACTCGTTCAATCANACGTACAACACTTTTTCAAATATTTTTTACAGGTATGGTTGAATGATCTCGGTCAGTAGTTTAATGGGCAATTAACAATATCCAGACGACTTAAAATTTGGCACTACATCAGCAGTATTTTTAGGAAAGACCCTAACACACGTGCACTCGTTTGTGACATCTGAGAGAAAAGCTGTTAGTAAGGATTTAGATAATTTCAAAGCATGCAACACGATATCATCACTTCCACATGACGTTTCTAAGTCTAATACATTAATAAGTGTGGATATTTTCTCGGGTGTGGTTGGTGAATAAACATAGGATGCACTTGACGTAGTAGTGAAGACACTTTTGATGCTTGAGTCAGTTGTTTTAGATGGGTCAGTAGGGGTGAAACTAGCCTGTGGCGAAGTAACAAAGCTATGATATTCTGAATTGTTTTTTTGCATTTTGTAGAGAGATGAACAAATTCCTCCATCATCATTTAACCTTTGCAGTAGGCTAGATGGTTTGATTTTGCTAAAAATATCATTCCACATCCAAATCCATTTTGCGTTTCCAGTGTTTTCAGTAAATTGTTTCTCGGAGCGTTACGCTTGGATGATTGGTTATCATGAGTACGATGATTTCGAAAGTTATTGTGCACTTCGAAATCTGCTAATAGTTTTGATCTTTCACAAATGCGAAATAAGCATCGTCTATGCTTTATTAGAAGAAATTATCCCTTTTGCTATCCGTTTGTTCACAATTGCTGTTTGCACTATTTGCTATTGATTCAGGTGGTGATTCAGGAAATTCATCTGTGTTCTATTCAGGTTCTTGTACAAGACGAAAACAATTGGTTTCTGACTCTTTTTGCTTCCCAAACCATATGTGTCATATTCCATGCACCGCTTCTTGTGAACAATGAAATTCGAACTCTACAGTGTATCTCAGCAGATCTTATCTCAAGAGTTCCAACCATCATCTCCATGCTAAAACCGCTGCAAAAAAATTGATGAGCGTGCTAATGAAAACCCGGGATGAGTGTCATGTTAGCTGGATTTATACTTTCTCTGTCACACCCTTATCCGTGCGGATCTGAGCACTTGGCCACCGAGAGAGACCCGCATTCCCTGCGCAACTGTGTTGATCATCTGGCAGCTCTTTCCCAGGTATATGCAACACCACGACTTGAAACTCGACAGTAATAAAGATAATTTCACCCCGGGAATGCGGGTCTCTCTCTCTCTACAATCTCATGCAATTGTGGTTGCGAATTTTGTCGCAGGCACTTTCGGTCTGTTTCGGCCGAACCCCTGGCAGCCACTGGCGGAACCCTGAGGTTCCGCGGAACTCCGGTTGAAAAACACTGCTCTACAGTAACATCAGGTCATTTTTTTTCAACGCACCTCTTACCTTCGTTTCGGAATAGTGACTGTTTGCTGTTTGCATATACATATCTACCCGTTTTTAATCCACTTTATTACAACTCGAGATGCCACGATTGCGGTGAAATCGAATTTCCTTTTCAATACATTAACTTGTTCCGACTCTGGTTTCACTGATGTGATCGAGACAGGATTTTAGTTGAATATACGAGCAGTCAAGTGTCGCCACTAATCACAGCAGATAAAAACGAGGAAAATGCTGAAGCTCAAGGCAATGCAGAGATTCTTGTAGCCAAAATATCACTTAGCATCCATTGCAAGTGGTCGGAACTCGACTGACTGAAGTTTAAGTCCTTGGGACAGACGTATTCTTGAGGAGTTTCTACAAGTTGCAGAAGCCGACAAAGTTAACATAACCTTCATTATGAAGAAAAATGTTTACGTCGGGAAGCATAAGAAGATCTTGAGAAAGGCCTGACTTTACAGAGAGCAATATTACGAAGCATGCGATTACCCAAGCAGTCATGAGGTTCTACGTAAGCGATTACGAATATGCTTTTCCTCCAGCATTCGCTATATTATATTTATTTCTCAGAAAAAATGGCAAGTGACGGTGTGTGAAGGCTGTCGCGTTATTGGCTTATGTCATTTTATATTTCATTGGGATAAAATTCATGATTTAATACCTGCTGTGAGAAATAAGCCAATTACATCATGAAAGCAAAACACCTGCAATACAAGCAGCAATGATTGGCAGTATAATTTCATGACTTCATTGCCTTAGCTGTCACATCTCTCAACAAAGTATTAGTCAGTCCAGCGCCGGATTTAGATGGTGCGGGGCCTGGGGCCCAGACATGGTGGGAAGCCCCATGTGCGGATACAGGATCTTTAGGTAGGGGATGATTGGTGAAATCACTAGTATTTCCACGGATCGTTAATGTTTATGGTGTAATCTTGTGACGTCACAATTGTTATCTCAATTGTAACAAAACTCTATGATGCAACATGATATTTGACAATGATGAACGATTTGTGAGACTGTTGCAAAACCGGTCACCAGAAGCAAGTCAGCTTCTGTCAACAACTTCGCCGCTGTGGTTCGGCGACGAAGAAAACTTGCGGTGCATTTCCGTGGCGATGTTTGTCTTTTCTGTGTTGTGAAACAACATTGTTTAAAAATAACTGTTTATCACCATGTCAAAGAGGACCTGTGTCATTTTTCAACCAACATTTCTGCATTTTTTCTGGTATAGTAGCTGACTAGAGACCGACATCATTACCTCCAGTGATAACCTCAGCCATCGTATCTATCGTGATTTTCGACGATATTTCTTGACGTTCTTCTGCTAGTGCACCGCTGGTTCAACTAGGTCTATTCTCATCGTTACGTAGATCTAAGTCTGTAACAACATGTTCTTCGATTTTCTGTCCTCTTGCGAGTTCCGCACAAATGTCCATCGCTCCAGTGGCTGCTGCGGCAGAGCGCGCATGTACTTTTGGCGGGCGATTTGAAACGAGCGCTTTGGCACTGCTTTTTTCTGCGCTGCGGCCACAAGCACCAATGCTATCCTATCAAGCAAGTTCCATTCAGTAATGTTCTGTACTGGGTAAGGAATGTTTGAAAAATAATCGCGTCTTCAGTATGTGTTATCAAAAATGAAATACTCTTCTTAGTCGATAAACTTTATGGATCGTTTCAGGAAGGTAACTCGAACTGCTGCAGTGCATTAATTTCGTTGAAAAGTAATTTTTCTAAATCGAAGATATGATACTAAAGACCGCAGCGATACATTTGCAAAATGTGATGTCTGCCTAACGGACATTAACGTTTTAGTTTTTTAAGTAGTCCTGCAATGAAGCTATAAAGCAACTGTCAGTTGAATGGGTATTGCAAAGGTTACATTGTAATAGATCAGCTTCATTTCGAACGTAATGACTATGAATAGCACGTTTCCATAACATGCGCTTGAATGTTTCGACTGTGTTGCTGCCGAGGTGTGTCTTGCCAACAATCCAGCCATTGTAAGCTCAGAGTAATGGACCGATAACCAGATCAGTTGATCGAATTATCACTTAACATCCATTGCGCCATGCTCCGTTTGACTAGTTCTCCATAATGAATGTTTTTTAATAGCTGCTACCAATACCCTGAGGGGTAAAAATGTTTTAACTTGTCAGAAAGTTTGTAGAGTAAATATTTAATTGAAAAAACTTTCCTTTACCCTCTATCCTATGGGTGAAGTTGATATGTTGCAAAATTTTAATTGAAAATTTCACTTCTTTTTAACAGGTTTCGCCCTGGAAAGCATCCGCGAATCGAATGAAAAGTGCTACCGAGCCGGATCAAAAAGTACCTGCCAGTTCATCACCCAAACCAAGGCAGCCCTACTCATTCTTTTTATAAATTTGACATGTCATCCTTCACACAAATTTAATGCCCCTCTCGCTCTCATTAATTGATGCAAACATACAAAAAAATGTCCAATATTTCCTGAATGTGCATATACATTTCCTCTTACATTTCTGATAAATATATAAGATGGTCCTATTTACCCCAACTTTTCATTGATTGCAGTTATAAATGAGTACATTGCCAAATGCTTCCTTTCCATAATATTAACAATTGCAAAGTATTTTTGAGATATATTTTTTTTCAACCACCTAATCACAAAGAGAGTACGTGAACACTTACATTGCCTGATCCAGTCTTTAGTATGGTAAGGCGTAGCATATCATCCGCCTATACTAACGGGTGCATACACCTGTTTGGTTTGACGTGTAAAGCGAGACGTGAGATCAGCGACAGCATTATTCTTGCCAACGGTTTTTTGTTAATCGACATGACGACAGCGTTTTTTTTCTGGTCAACCTAACTTTTGTGTGCTTATAAACCTTGTTTTTCTTATGAGACAAGGAGCGTAGGTGACCACAGCCGCGATGCAACTCACTGCTTATTCTGGTTTATAGGATGGCTTGCATATTTCTTGCGAGCAGGCAAGGCGTTTAATTCGTTCTGTGCTTCGCGTGACGGAAACAATGAAATGTCGTGCATGTTGCGTCTTTCATTCTCGTTATTCCTTGCGTTACTTTCACTCATTCTTTGTTTTTCTCTAGGGCAAACACTCAGCGATTTCGAACCTGCGAATGCCGTTATTACGTTTGGTTTAATGCTCAAAGAATAAATTCAAGAAAGAAATCATCAACTTCAAGCTTGAATTTCATGTCTTTTGCATCAAAGTCAGAGTGACTTAGACGATATCTGTCATCACGTAAATGCTGTCGTGTAAATTAACACCCAGATTGTCCGCTATACGTTTGCCACACTTCAACTCTGGGCTTCTACAGATTCCAATTGAAAGCTACTGTAGCAGATCGCTGGCCTAGTCAGCCTTTTTGTGACTCATAAACCTTGCCACAAGGTGTTAAGCCAAACGGGGGCAACCTCAATTACGCAAATAACAATTACGCTTAAAATTATGTAGCTTTGACGACATAAAATGCGATCATTGGCAACAGGCTGTGATGTTCATTAAGAATGTTTGAAAACTGATGTATGAATCGCACTGGGGAAAAATGCACAATGTATTTGCAGTATGTATAAATCTTTGTGTTAGCAATGTGTGAATATGAAGAGTGTGCTTGTTTTCTACCAAAGGAATATTTTTCAAAACATTTCCGGCACATTCAAAGATTGTTTGTGTCCGTATTTTTAACAGAATTGATACTGCAATGAGTTTTTCGCGTGAAAACCAGTTTTATGGCGCATATTAAGCAAAACTATTCATACAAAACAATACAATGGCTTTGTTACAAGCGCTGCGATGTTACCCGATTTTGGGAAGGAATTGACGACGATTTTAAGTGCAGTAGCATTTATTGAGTTTACCATACAGACGTTGGGTTACCGCTAAGGTTAACAGAAAAAAGCTGCATGACACCCAGTGGCATGCAGTGGGGCCGGTGCGAGCAGGGAGGCTGCCCCGGACATTTAAAAGTGTGAAACTACATTAGCTAGAATCGGGCTGTTGCTCTACCATGCCTTCCACTTTACAAGTAGGTCTTGTAAGTATTTGTATGTTTCTTGCTTTACCCGCTACTGCAGCATCACCTTCTTGACTTTGAACATAGAAATACGCTGTCAACTTGCGCGTTTGGGATGGATATGAGTTGGCCTTTCTTTTGGTTTTCTGCTTTTTCTTTTCGTATTGCATTCCAGGTGAATAATATCGTCCATAATCCCTGGCCCTACTAGTGCTCATTGCTATCTGCAACTGCAATGAAAAATTCCAATTAGGCTACTCATGAATTTATGTAAATAAAATTAGCCACAAACACGTAATGAAATATTCTTATGAAAACATGCCAATGTGTGATTGCGCGATCGGCGCTCACAATGATAATATAGCTGCCTATTGTAGGATAGCGTAAACTGTCTATATAGTGGAGTCGACAGACAGTAGATTGTCCATACTGCCAAATACATTACCGAGTGCCTAGTGAATAGACGTCATATCAATTTGAAAGTTCCAAAAAGGTCTCGGAAGTTGAATATCCCTTTAAGTCACGCGTCCGCCAAAATTTTAGCGCCAGTTTGCAACGCTGTAACTCGCCACCCGATACCTGATTGAGCTAGAGAGCTATTCAAACCGTCCTCGGATTCAGCAGGTCTTCTGCTTGAAATCGAAAAAAAAACGGTTTTCGTTTTCGGTTTTGGGGTTCGCTGGGGGACCGCTGCAAGTAGGGGTGATTTTGCTTTTTTTTGGCCACCTTTACCTGGCCCTGGACCCCAACCCATTGGGCCATTGTTAAGGCTCAAGATTTGTTTGGAAACTAGACCCAAATCCGAGTCTTTAAAGTCCTTGAATGACTTTCTAGCATATCGGGAGTGAAAATTATGGCTCATAAACCAAAAATTGACCAAACCTTTGCTCCATCAAAAGCGACTCTGGGGGGCATTTCACCCCAGGCAATAACTCGCCGTCAGATTGAACTAGAGAGCTGTTCAAACCCTCTAAAGACTCGTGGAGGTATGTAGTTTGCAATAAAAAAAATGTTTCAGTTTAGGATGTCTGTTTTTTTATGCTAATATAATGATAGGATGTTTCTGCTATTTCTTGCTGACGTGAGCATTTTTAACCGACCTCCCTTTAAGACCCGCAGGAGCCATTTAAATGACACAATTTTTTTTTGAGTTTAGCTGTTTTTTGGTTACATTTCGGGACTTTGAAGGGTCCAAATGGGTTTTTAGCATTCCTGGTTCCAAGATTAGGGCCAAAACAAATTAAAATTTATTAGGGAAATTCCCCAATAGTATTGAGAAAAGCCCCTTACCAATTAGCTGTTTTTTGGCCTAACTTTTGAACCAGAAACGCTAGAAACTCAATCAAGGCCTCTGAAAACGCGTATTTTGGCCTAGAGTCCAAAAATTTTACGAGCCACAATATTGGCGCGCGGGATGGGATGATGGCGTCATATAATTAACCAAAAAACATGCCCCTGTCATGATCCCATTGGCCGAAAACCCAACAACCAAATAAATTTTTTTTTTTTNTTCTAAACTACACGACGCCACTAGCCATAACACGGTTTGATCAGCTCTCTAGCTCAATCTGCTGCCGATTTATGGCTGGCCAAAGTTTGCCCTGAAAGGGCAAATTATGCCTTTTTTGAAAAGTTTTGAATTAGGCAAAGCACTAGATTTTTCACCCATAATTTTGGCTACAGATTTGCTAGCAAATCAATGATGGGCTTTATAGACGCGGATGTGTACCTAGTTTTCAACAAAATTTTGAGCCAAAAGAATGGGTCAATGCGTTGGGGCCCAGGGCCGGCCAAAGCTGGCCAAAATTTCTAAAACATGCCTTCTTTGTGACGTCATCTCCAGAAATCCCCCACCGAATACGAAAAATTTTTGTTTTCGATTTTGACTACAAGACTTGCTGAATACGTGGATGGTTTGGATCGCTCTCTAGCTCAATCGTCTGGCGAGTTATACGATTGCAAATTTCCGCAAAAAAGGGGGTAAAACCGGGACCCAAAGGGATATACAGTCCTTAGAACAGTTTGGTGACTTTTCATCACGTGTCAATTAATCACTGACACTTGATCACTGGATAGTTAATCACAACGACAATTAATGACTTAAGTGGTTTGGAGATGTTTAATCACGTGACAATGAATCACTGACATTTCATCACTGCATGGTTTATTAAAATGGTGTTCATTGCATCTGCATATATTTTTGAAGCCCTTTCAAAAAAGTCCATAACATTGGGTGATGACATTCAAAAAGTGCTTGTATTCCGTAATGCCAACTTTCCACAGAATTCGTTGTTCTTGTAATCCCTTCAGATGCAGTTTCGAAATGATTCCATCTTCTACTGGAAAGATGGTGGAACCGTAATGTCACTGCGTCCTGGCCGTCGTCGGTTTCGAATACAAGCGTACGTATGTTCAAAATATGCTAAAAGCTCTGGCATCTTTTTGTGACCGGGCATGTTTTCAGCTAGTATCAAAAAAACTTCGGTAACCTCGGATGAAGGAAACATAACTGAAGCAGGTAAGCAGCCAATAGCCAATCTTNCTGTCATTTCTTTCGTNGTCTTCTTTCATACCAATTTCGTTAACTTTTCGCAATAAGCTTTATGACAAATGAAAGTAGCAACCCGTAACTGTTGCATTTGGAAATGATGGTCGAAAAGCATTCATAGCTGCACTCTCAAAATCTAGCAGTCTTCTCTCAGGAGAAAGAAATATAATCATTCTTTTTACTTCATTCAACATGCGATCATGCATCATACAACGTGGGTCTTGTTCTGTACAAGGGAGTAAATTACGGAAGGATTTATGCCATGAGCGAGTTCGAAGTGAGTAGCATTTTTTGAAGAGAGCCTGCATTTAATCACGCCTGGGTCTACTCTTTGTTTGTTTTTTATATTTTTGAGCAGAAGGCACTCTTTCCCGACGTCTCGGGATTTCCTTGCAATTTATGACGTCACGTCAATCATTGAATTGCGCAAAGAGTCCATTAATTTCGGGTTTGTTTTGCTCAGGTCTATTCTTTCACGATGCCTCAGGATTTCCCTGCAATTGCCGACGTCAGAAATTTCTGTCAGGCAATTACAAACATGTTTCTAAAAATAACACAACTCTTGAGCAATTTTCCATTAATTTCAAGCAATCACTGTATGTTTCTAAATATAGGACCAACCGAGATGATCACAAATTTTTGTCACGCAATTGCAAGCCCCTGAGTTTCAATTCAAGCCTGCGAGACATGTTCAGGCATTTTTCCTGCCACTGCTGATAGGCAAGGGCAGTTTTTTTAAGGTGTTTTACGAGTTCGAAATGGACCCATGAATTTCCTGTGTGGACCCGGGAGAATATCTAAAAAGATTGTTGCATGAATCGATGTTTGGAAAACTGTAGTATGTTTCCAAGTTCACCAAAGCCATTTTCATATTTTTGTGTGCTGTCCAACTCGATTGGGGGTGAAAAAACTGAATTTATTTTTGTCGAATTGTTTGAAATAACAATCTGAGTTGAAGTTTTTGAGGGAGTATTTTTAACGATTGTTTGAGAAGTTCAGTATTCATTTATTCAACGATGAGAAAATCATCAAACCCACTTCTGTATTTACCGTTGTGCTGTTGTGAGGTTAAATCAATTACAACGAAATTGGGTGACTTTGATCATGCTGTTTTGCATAACTTCTTGAAATGTTCTTTCGTCATATCTTGAGACACATGGTCGTTAAATATGTGGTCAATATTCTTTTGGTCTTGGGGAAACAGACAAAAGAAATTTGCATTTTCTCGAATTGTTTGACGTGGCGATTTGAAATAATTTTGACTCAAATAAAAACGATCACAGTTGTTATGCCTTCCGCGAATGTAATATGTCTCACACTTGTTTTGTTTTTGTAACAAAAGATCATCAAATATCATGAGATTTTTATGCTCTGGAGACAGCTCTTTTGGGTTTGGAACATCGTCTGCCAATTCATAAAAATTGAACTCAATAGATTCACAGCGTCTACTTCTTATGTTTCGATTTTTTCCTAATCCTTCAATCAACGCACTTGGTGAAATTGTTTCTCGCTGTATTTCATCTTGATTTTCAAATAAATTCATAATCACCTCTTTCGGCAATTGCTCTTCGAAACCTTTTCTCAAAACTCTATATTCTGGTTGATGCAAACTTTTTCCATATTGAGCAAAGGTAGATTTTCCAAACCGACAGATTTCGCACTGAAATGCACTCAATGTATGGAAACATACATTTGTGAGAATACGTGCATTTTCTAGCATGAAGTGAGTCAAACCCAGCAGAAATCGAATGGCAGACGAAACACCGGACCGGACCATATTCTCCGACTTGCTGCCACTAACATATTGGTGTTGTTAAAGAAACGATAGTGTGAGAGAAGCCTCAAACACAGGCATCGCACTGATACAGATGTGTAAGAGTTGTTTATTGCTATTGTGTAATGCTGTAATTTCAATTACATACTCACTTAATTCACCTATTTTTTTATATCTTTTACATCTTGTGAATCTCTTGATTTGTACATCATTTTGTTGAAAGAGGCCCGTGAGTTGTCACGATTTTGTGAAATGGCCCGTTGGTCTAAAGCAGTTGGACCACGCTGATCTAGCACATGTTTTGAATATTGCTGGGTTCAAGCAAGCTTGAAAAAATACTTAAGTAACAAGTAATTATTGAAATATTCCTTAAGTAATTTAAGTAATTCAAGTAATTTTTGAAAAGTACTTGAGAGAAATATACCGTATTTTACTCACCTTATGTATTACACATCCATTAAGAAAAATTGTTTGAGCACAAAGTAGCTACGAGCAAAGCACAAATAATCAATCATTTCATCACTCAACGATGACCTCAACTTTGAAACAAACAGTCCAGCAGCACTGAAACACCTTTCGGCTTCAACAGAAGAGGGTGGAAGTGAGTTTAGACAAGACGCCTAGCTCTTCAAGACTTCGGGACATTCCTTTGTTGCTTCGTAAAATGTCATTTCTTTCTTGATGTGTGTCAAAACATTTTCTTGAAGACGATTCAAATGTTGATCCTCTGGCTGGCATAAAATGTCATTGAGCTCTTCTGCTTTGGACTTTTCCTTAGGGGACTCCTCAGTGATACATGTTCAAGATCTTCAGCACTCTCATCTATAGAGCCATTGGGAAAAAGTCGTGAAAAAACATCTCTTGCCACTTTCGCAAGCTCTCGTTTCTTTGGATAGCTTAAGAGTGAAGACTCGACATAGGCGTACGAGGCAGGGAGTCGGGGAGGGGGCGGCTGCCCTCCCGGGCTTGAAAAACTTCAGGGCAACCGCAAGTTGCTCAAAAATCCTGAACAATAAAATATATTTCAGTACAGTGAAAAATTCCAGGGCAACTCTGTTTTTCAGGGCAAGCGCTAGTTGCTCGAAAATCCTGAATGATAAAAAAACATGTTCAAATACAGTGAAAAATATCAGGGCAACTCTGTTTTTCAGGGAAAGCGCATGCAAATTGCTCAAATATTCTGAATGTAAAAAGTATATTCCATACAGCGAAACATTTCTGGGCAACTCTGTTTTTCAGGGCAAGCGCACGTTGCTCAAAAATCTCGAATGATAAAAAATATATAATCAGTACTGTGAAATCAGGGCACCCTCTGTTTTTCCGGGCAAGCGCATGCACGTTGCTCAAAACTCCTGTATGTAAAAAGTATATTCAATACAGTGAAAAATTCCAGGGCAACTCTGTTTTCAGGGCAAGCGCAAAGTTGTTAAAAATCGTGAATGGTGAAAAATGTTTCAATACAGTGTATATCCACTTGGGGGCGATCCGTGCAATTTGGGCTAGTGTAGTTTGTAACCTGGACCAAAGTCATGATTGGTTACATAGGTGCAATTAGTTGGGGGACACGGGGGATGTGTCCCCCCACTGTGTCAGGTGAGGTGATATAATATGCCACGTCCTCCCAGTTTTTTTCTCTTTAGGTTGTGTATTTGGAGAAGTTTCAAAAATAAAAGTAATCTTTGTCACGTTTTGTGTAAAGAGCTTTTCAAGTTAGATGGTAGGTTATACATAGCCAAGTTCATGTTGA
>JGI24021J15306_10000595_pt1 | contig 29148 bp, 21 predicted proteins | sample Ectturendosymbi1_FD_15306 | JGI IMG/M metagenome (IMG submission 15306) | reverse complement strand
CACAGAAATTGCTGCGAAGTCCTTCGTACTTTTAAAAAATGCTGGAGGTCTTCCATTATCCAAATCGAAATACAAGAAGATTGCGGTAAGTTCCACAGCAATGTAACCTCATTTTCGACTCGAAGTATGACGGAATACATGTAAATGCGTTGACCCTCTTCAGGTGAGAATCTTAAGACATTCAACGGTACAGTTTGGATGCAGCTGTGTTATATTTTCATTGCACATTTTGTTTCGCGGAACTTCTCGATTTTATTGCTGTTTGGTCATGCTTATCGCTGCTCCTTGCTCCTTATCTGGACCGGATCGCTATTTCAAAACATTGCACACTATATTTCTGAGTTACCTGTACGCGTTTCTAGCGCAGCAGGCGACCACATTTCTTCAACAACAATGAAATATGCAACCGCAGCACTCCAGTTTCGTTTCCATCGCTATAGCCTCTGCCTCCTTTGAGCTGGTTTTCTGCGAATAGAGTGACAGTCTCCTGCCGCAGGCGATAGTCTCTCAATCTGTGTTGTTTGATATGAATTATTGTGAGCATGGAACAGAATTTTTGCAGGCGTGGATAGCTTGTACTTGAATATTGTAAATTATCTCCTTAAAATTACTTTGCTAGAGTTTGAATTGATACAAATGTTGCTGAGTTTTGAAATTAAAATAAAACTTTGGTTGTTGACAGGTGGTCGGTCCATTCGCGAACAACAGCGATGCAGTGACCGGCGATTACCAAACAATGTACAGTTCACAATACTTCTCCGCTCCGGTTGACTTCTTTGCGCGAATCGCAGACCAGCTGAGCGTCACGCCTGGATGCGTCGGAGCCTGGAACGAGGCTCTTCCACGTTGTTTGCAGTATAAGTCGAGCGATGTTAAAACGGCCATCGCCGGAGCTGACCTGGTGGTTGTGACACTTGGTACAGGTGAGATTCAGGTGATTATTCACAATGCGGTCGCCATGGCTACATAACACACTCCATTTTGATCTCGTGCTTGATCACTGCGTTCACTATCATCATAAAGTTTTCAAAAACTATGCCATTAACGGACTGCCGTCAGGGAATAGAGCATGCTCGAAAGCCATTTTTAATGACCTCCAAAAAGAGAAGTCTTTTTAGTCAATGCGAACAGCGATTGGTTATTTCCAGGCATGACCATGAGACGCTATTTTCTATCCCATCCCATGGGATTCTAACAAAAATATTAATACGAAGTACATTATATGAAATGCACGTTTAATGTCTAGCTTATACAGATCCGTGGCTGAAACACCCCGAAATTTCCCTTTAGGGTATCCATTGAAAATTGGGCGACCCTTTTTTAGATTTCACCTGAAAAAGGGCCAACCGTCCTTATTTTCGCGGGATCGCATCACTCTGCATTGGCACTGGCCTCTACTTGTAATACTTACCGTGCTGTTACTTGAGCATATTCAACTTCAGAATATTCCTACCATATGACGTGAAATTACTAACGATGTGACGAATTTCAAGTCCACAGCCTTTCCCATGGGAATCCCATTCCCGCGCACAAGCCTGGTCATTGCATCAGTCACACATCGTAAATTAAGTGGGTAACGAATGATGTCATAGATCTGAACTACGATAGTAATGCTTCAAATGCCCTGCGTGTAGTGTCACTTGATCATCACACCTGCGTTGACGAAATAGTTACCGTAACAAACTCAAACCATCGTGTTAGACTTTGTCTTAGGAAAAGTGATCGTTGAGGTTTTTATCGCCGGTTGTGGGTAAGTAGTCGTTATGACGCAAATACCCGTTTAGAAAACGTGACTTCTGTCGATTTCTCTTCACGCGGCCAGCAATGCAAGCGGCAGATTCGTTGTCCAGTCCATCTGGGGGTGAAAACACCTGTCTGGGGATATCAGCCGAGCACTTCGCTCATAAGAGCAGGCTTTCAGATTATCTAGGTCAGTGCTTCTCAAACTTTCATGAGTCGTGGCCCTCTTTAAGTTTAACTGGCGTATACTTAATACTGTACATCGTGACACTTGGGTTATGCGATATCACGGCAAAGTTACCTAGTGAAGGCCTTTGCTCGTGCCCCCCAGAGAACCGCTCCGTGGCCCCCAAGGGGGGCGAGGACCCCGTTACCCCGATCTGGTATTGAATGTATCCTATGACGTTGAAAATTTATGTGGTAGAGAAGTTCAAGACAAAATTAGCGATTTCCAGCAAAACGTTGCAGCACTTGAGGTTGCGATGTGACGTCATTTTTCAAGTAAACTTCATAAGACCGTGTTGCAAATGTGTGAAGCACGCTTTGTTTTACATGTCTTTCTGATTTATGTGTGTTGTGTTTCAAGTACTTCATAGCCAGTCTCATCAAAAATCCAAAGCAGTTAACTCATGCTCAAACTCCTTTTTGGATCTCCTTTTCCTGGACACACCTTCCACACAATGGAATGCTTCAGGCATTTTTGTTACGTTAAGCTGCAAGCACACTTACGAAATCTTCATTATAATTTTTTTTGTGTTCATTTAGCCTGTCTTGTTCAGCTCAGTATCATACTTAGATCCTGCGGCAACCACAATTTTAGACTTTTAGAGAGAGTACTTAATGTCTTCTCCTTGGTGTGTAGTGTGCGTTAAGCCTTCGTTATTTCACCAGGTCGTGGAGTTGAGGCTGAAAGCCGAGATAGGATGAACATGTCACTTCCCGGTCATCAACTCAAGCTTTTGCAGGATGCAGTGGAGTATGGTAAGTGTGTGAAGCCCACTGCTGTTAACCTTTCATCAGGTTCGTTTGCTGCCGCACGCAGTTGTTCGTCGCGGTCACTGTTTGGCAGCGGAAAGTCAATGTTGTCTCGCTTTAAAGCGTTTGCGGAATGGACGATGTGCACAACAGCCTTGTACGTTGCTGTGAGCATGCAAAAGTGTTGCCACCATCCACAAGCAGTCCATTGTGGAGCGTCAGATCTTCTTTTAATTAGATTGTGCCAGGGGTGCAACAAGGAGGGTAAGGGGGACACAGTGCCCCGGGCGCCGAAAAGTCCCAACAATGTCGCAAGTACTTTCTTCAGTGCAGTGCATTTATTTCCAAAAGACCTTATGTCCGAATATGGAGGCGCCAAACTTGTTTCTTGCCCCGGGCGCCATCTAACCTCGGTACACCCCTGGGCTGTGCAGCAATCGTTGTCAAAGATGTTGTACCGTTGGAATTTTCAAGAGGCAGCCTAGTACACCTTGCTGGAGTGTTACATTGCAAGAGCTGCGGACACAGCAGCTCACGAGGCGTTGTTCAAAGCTTGCAAAGTGCGTCGTGACTCGCATCGTAAGCATGCCTGAAAAGCATTGGGATCACAACGTTTGGATCACGACGTGCTTTTGTCAGTTTGTTCGCGAAGCACACAGCATGTTTGTAAATGGGGAATGATACGTGGGAGTCGTAATTGCTGGCGCGATGTGAGCAGTGGGACATTATTGGGCTCATCTTCGGTCAATATTTCAAGCGTGCGTTTAACTGTTCAGTAAACTGCAGCCTTGCCTGACACTTTAAATTTGATCCCTGCCTTTGGTTTCCAGGTGGCTTTCAAGGCTTGAATTTTATTGGCAAGATTATTGGTGCTTTGGTCAGAACTTTTTTCTTGTAATAGGCTGGCTTTCCTTTTGACTTGTAGAAAATCATGACTTCGTAGTATGAAGGTTGAGTGGTAAATAATTTGGTCGCTTTCAACATCAGATCTTGTATGTGCATTTATGTTAAAGTGCAAAGTTATTTTTCTTGGTTTATTGTCCATGTCAGTGATGTTTGTCTCTGTTTTGAAAACACAAATGTTTGTCTGAAAAAATCTTAAAAAACTGGTAAGTTTCAATTCTTGAAAAGTGCATCAACCAAATTAACGTTTTGTGGTTTGTAGAGAACTTGTTTCCCATTGCCGAAGACAAGCAAAGCCATATCATCACGAATGTAGCGTTAAACGTATTTGTTCCCGTCACATTTTTTGCTCCAAAATAACTTCATATCTTTTTCCTGCAGCTGCCGGTTCCCCTCTCATAGTATTGCTCTTCAGCGCCGCACCAGTGGACATCAGATGGGCTGTGAACAGCTCTAAAGTTGAAGCGATACTGCAATGTCACTTCTCCGCACAAGCCACGGGCGACGCTTTGGAAATGGTTTTGCTCGGCCAGGAAAACCCAGCGGGGCGCTTGCCCTACACCTGGCCTGTGTCTATGGATCAGGTGAAGATTGAGAATTTACGACCAGTGGCTTCGATTTACGACGCGACGATCTTAATTTCCCTGCACTTGACCTTTGCCAATGTTTCATACCAATCTTCAGTGCATAGGACATCTTGGTATGGAGCAATTTCCGTTTCATTTCTTCAGACTTTACTCTCTTTCCCAGGTGCCGCCGATGAGCAACTACACAATGGCTGGTCGCACATACAGGTATTTCACCTCCACCCCACTCTTCCCGTTCGGCTACGGATTGTCTTACACCACCTTCGAGTATGNTAAGGCTGAACTGGTGTCGACCACAGTTGGAGTCTGCGACTTGTTCAGACTTTTCATCCAAGTCAAGAACACTGGTCACAGTGTGGGTGGTGACGAGGTGGGTATTTTCAAAAATAGTGGCTCGCAAATTTTTAGCAGATGGCAGATAAGGCCGTGTTTACCCAGTCGTGCGTACCGCGCCTGGTTTGGGATCTTGGCCGGCTTTCCTAAAATCAGGGCCTTTTAAATGTTGTTTATCGTGATGTAGTTAGACGTTGCTGTAGGCTGCTTTTTGATGTTGGTGCTGGCAAAGATCTTGCGTATAACAATGAAATGTTTTCAAGTGGCCGACATATTTCTTGAAAATTCTGACAATGCCATAAATAATGTATGCTTAATTTCGGTTTGGGACGTAGCTATAACTATGACTTCAAATTCCGTTCGATGCTTATTTATGTTATGTGGTTGCTAAGAGGAATGCGCGTGTATGCTGACTTACAACAGCAGCACAAGCCGCAAGCATGTGTCTGATGACTGCAGAAAGCAAGTCCTTTGTGACATTACGATTCTGAAAACAACCGGGCATGGTTGCCTCATAATAATCGTTAAAATAAGGGAAGTAGTAGTTGATTGTAAAATAAGGATTTCCACCAGTCTTACCCGCACTTTGAACCGCGTGTGTCTGTGTCAGGCCTGCAATTAGGGGGTGAGCAACCAGGCAATTGCCCCCCGCGAAATTTTCAAAAGCATGTTTAGTTGTTAGGTACAACAAGTTACAACTATTCCCCCCGAAAATGGTACAACAACAAGTTACAATCATTTCCCCCCCGCCCGACTATATCAGCTGGTTGCGGCCCTGGTCTGTGTCCAACGTAGTATTTCTTCAGTCATAACCATAGGAGAACAAAAATGTTTTTGGGGGTGCGAAACATTTTTCCCGAGGCAAAAATTCAATCAGGTCAGCATGACAGCCCAAATCCTTACCATACTGGACAATAGAAATTGAGAATTACGGCTGCATGGACNCTGCAAGAACAGCAATCAGTGATAGAAATTAATATTTTTGCATTCTTTTCAAAAGAGTGATAAATTAATTCTTCTGATATATAAGAGAATTGTAAAATATATTCAAAATATTTTGCCTGATTTTTACCAACTTTTGCCCGATTTTTCTCAAACTTGTTAAGGAAGGGGGTGTTACGGCCGCACTCCCAACTCCAACCACTGTCCCCAGACAATTGTTATCCCGATCAGAACGAAAATCTGATGTTGGATGTGACAACGTATTAAGTTTCATGGAGACGCTTTATTGCAACTCTGCCTCTCAGCTTTATGCGTCACTTTGTTAATCATGCAAGGGAGCATTGTGCAGAAACTAGCGTTGAAGACAAACCTCAATCCTTACAACGTTACATGTTTCGAAACTTCAAGGAAATGCTGTGGAGTAGTGATGTAACAAATGCCAGGCAGTTTTTCAAGTGAATCAACAATACTGACCATGACAACCCTGGAAACAGAAAGGTTGCGACGTGTAACTCTCATTTCCTGGCAGTAGCAAGTAATTTGCTGATATTCTATCAAGAAAAAAGAGATAAAGCGCATGCTGCTGTTTTAGGTTGTTCAAGTTTATCAAATCTCCCATTCTGCGTCTGTTCCAACTCCACTGCGCCAGCTTGTGGGTTTCCAACGTGTGCATGTCGAAGCGCAAGAGGTCGCATCGCTGTCAGTCGATTGCGCCGTTTCAACCCGCGCTGTCTGGAAGAACGGTAAGAACTGTCCCGCTACGAAGATGAAATCGATCCTTTGCGATTCTCCGTAACTGTCCAACGTAATTATTCAAAGAGAGTAATTTTAGTATTCGCAAACGACATCAAGTTGTCCGCAGCAAGAAGTACCAGACCAGCAAACCTTTTTTTGCTAATAATNGCGGAAGTGTGGTCGATCATTGCTAGCGTATGACTTGTCATTTTTCCTGTCCTGCACCTGTTTAATGCANTTGTAACAAAGGCACGCTTCCTCGTANAAAACATCGTTTGCTTAAGTAGCTACTTAGTTTCATACCTGGCGTGTCGCTGCGTGTTTTGTCACATAGGCGTAACCAGGAGAGTCATACCCCCCAATTTCTAGCATGCCTTGTCATTTTGTGCGTCGAGAGGTGGTGTCCCAAACAAAATACTGATGCTCGCTTTAAGTCAAAAGATTTGTCCACCCGTAAATTTTGTGCTGGCTACGTCACTGTTTTGTCACCAATGAGAAAAGGTTCGTTGTTTGGTAGACATAAAAGAACAAAGGAGTGTTGTATAAAAAAGTGCTGCTCGTTCCATTCCAATGGAACTACTTTTTAATCTGGGAGGTAACAACATCATATTACAGGACCTGGAAACTACAGCAGAGATATCAAGCAAAGTAAAAAGGATGCAAGAAATAGACAAAAAGCAGCGGAACATTGTGTGCTGTGTGTCTTGTCGAATGCAGTTCGCAAAGAGTTGTGAAAGAAGTTCTGTCGCGGTTGCACATACTTTCTTCCTGACTAGGTTGTTACGGATGTTAAAAATAAAGGCTTGGCTTGACTACAAATTTTTGTCCAACTGGATGTTAAAATGCGATTATTTGTATTTAATAAACACTTCCTGTTCAGCAGGATGTAGTGCTAACAAAAAAGGTGTGGGAACGCACCCAAACAACTAGCCATTTTGAAACACCTTCAAACTCATTTTAAAGCAAAACATGAAAAAGATGTGGAGACGCCGTTCCCACGCGTCCCCCCCCATTGCACCCTGCTGTTCAGTAAACTACTTCACTGAACATTTTAAAGTCTAAACAACAAGATTTCTCAGACTGATTTATGTTGATAAAGGTTTTTGTTCTTCTTTTGCTCTTAATGAATGCACATTGTCAACTTACAACTCCGCGCTCAACGCACAGGTAACTACTACTTGGAGCCTGGCAAATTCACATTGTACGTCGGTGGCCAGCAGCCCCACCAAGTGGTTTCTCTCTCATCCAACGTCATCGAACTGGAAGTTGAGGTCACTGGGAAAACGACCTTGCTGAGCAACTGCGAAGTGTGAGCGAACATCAGAAACCACACGTATCGATGACGTGAAGTGATTTCTCAAATTAAAGCTGATCTTTCGTCGCAGTCGTTGCGTCCGATTTATGTTCTGAACTGCTTGGAAATTTACAGTTTTGTTAAGATTTATGCGAGGTGGGAATCGACAATAAGAAAATTTTTGAAACAGGTTGATCAAAGCTCTGTGGCAACGAAAGGGTGAACTTTCGTTCATGTTCAGTCTTTCATGCATGCAATGTCGGCAATATTGTTGATGAAACATTTTAACGTCGAAGATGTGTTCTCGCCATAAAACCGTAGCAGATGCACACTGTTGTTGTCTTCTGTCGGTGTCAAACATTTTACGCAAATATGAAGTGTTTCTATACGCCGCCTGTACTTTACCATACCCTTATAGCTCTGCATGTTTCACAGTGCAATGTCTTAGTTTTTTTGTTTTTTGAATCAACGAATTGGATTCGCAGCGTCCGTGTAGCTTGCATCATTTGATTTATGTGGTTTCTGTGCATGACTCCTCAAGTGCAGTTTCGCAGTTGCGTTTTCTTTCACTGCAGAAGACAAAACATAATTTAAATATTTACTTTTGTGAAGTTGCACTTTTTTCTGTCATGTCGCTGATTTATGACCTTTATAATTACACGTGAAGATGACACTTCGTTTAGCGCATTTCTTTTCAAAATGCACAGTTGAAATGGTTTCAGTGTATTGGAGTCTTTCAGTACTGGTAGTGGTAACGCAGTACCATGGTCGGGGCAACTTTCCTTAACAAAGTTGATTTTCTCACTAACGTTGAAAAATGAAATTTTTGTGTGCACATTCCTATACATGGTTAATGTTTAAAGAATTGTTTATTTGCTATTGGCCTTAATACTGTGCATTTCAAAGTACTATACCAATACAGCCTGTCGCAGATAAGTAAATGCACTTGTTATGGTGCATAGACGTAGCCAGGGGGGCCAAAGGGGCCATGGCCCCCACCAAATTTTTAGAAAATATAGTCATTTTGTGCTTTGAGAAGCGTTTTTCCAAACAAAGTAGTGTTATTCGCCTAAAACATCTTGGCCGCCCCCAAATTTATGGCCTGGCTACGCCACTGTTATGGTGGTTTGGCTGAACTGTCTGTAACGGGCCTGGCCATGTTGACTAGTCTCACGCCAATAAACTGCGATGATAACTCTACTGTTCAATGCAAATTGATACACACTATGTAATCGACAATACTAAGGTAAAGTGAACGCTCAGAAACAGGGTCAAAACTTCGAATGCAACACATATCTAATGAATGCTAGTTTTCAAACCTTTCTCAGGAATCCAAGCAATCTCACAGCCTCGGGATTTGTTTTTTGTTGATTTCATACACTTGAATTTTTAGAAACCATGAGTTTTTCTGATTTTCGGAGACAAATGGAATGAAAAATTTTAGAAACCATGACTTTTTCTGATTTTCGGAAATAAATGGAATGGTGCCAGAGTTATTTTACAAAAATATCCCTGAAAACATATTAGAAAATTGGGCACTCTACTACCCTGGATTTCCTGATGTGTAGGAAATTTTGTGAAACTCAATCTGATTTGAAGTGCAAAACATTTTGTGGCAGATACGATATCGGAAGTCGATTTCGCGAAGTGCACCATGACTTGATATGAAGAAAAAACATACAAAACGCGCATGGCGGTTTCTACGCACAAAATGGAATTACCTTCCAAAAACAGTTGTTTGGGGGTACAGCGTATAAAAATCGGAGTTCAGTAAAAACTATGTAACTACCCACTCCTTATTACATCCTCAGCCCTCTCTGTCCACATTTTCGTTTCGGTCCAGTCATCGTAGCAGAAAGGCGTACGCACTTCCATTGTTTGCCAAGTTTTCGAAAGTGTATCACATGATGGGCGTAGGGAGATTAAAACGATAAAATCTACGAGTTATTGAAGAACGGCTTAAATCTTCTAATTATTAATTTGAGAAGGTGAAAACAAACTATAATAATGGTACTTGCTGAGAATGAGATTAAAGTTAAATTTTTCTTCATTAAGTCATTATAAAATACTCAATTTTGTTTGGCTTGGACCGAAAACTTCACACCGTTCTTACATCTAATGTTCCAGGCAGAGATAGCGGAAGCCTAAACAGCCTACAAGATTTTTTAACGCCAGCCTGAACTGGGTTACCACAGCTGAAACATTTTTATGAAATGAAAATAAATGTTCTCCAAAAGCTCCTGACCCCAATAAGAGTTGGCATAACAGAGTAGTTAAACAAAGCGTCCTAACATTTCGCCAAGGTAGTCGATATTGTTGTGAAACTAAAGAGCTACTGGATAGGCTATTCACTTGTGAGCCTAACCAAATAAAATGACCGTCTTCGTTTACAATTACCAAAGCTCATTCAACCTTGGAAGAGCATTGACTGATAGACCGACAATGTGGTGTCGTGGCCAGACATGCTGGTATTGAAACTACGCGAAACGAACCGTGCTGGTGTTATGGACTTACGAATTATGACCTCGAACATTAACCGTTCAGACGTCACCAGTGGAATAGAAAAAGCTTTTTTGGCAAGCCCAAACGGAGTGATAAGATCTTATCATAGGCCCTAGAGAATTACGTTACTAGAAAATCCAGCCAGAGCTAGGAAAAAAAGAATTGTTCGTTGTACTTTTGTAAGTTCTTGCGGTGTTAACTCACCCGAATGAAATTTGGTGGCCATCAGGTTCCTTAGCGTCTGTTTGTTTCGGCGGAATGCATTGTTTGCGTAACAACTTGCAGGACACTAAACTAACGTTCATTTACTCTGTCAATAAAATTCTATCGATTTAGTTAAAGAAAAGCTGATTTTATTTCGCTCTACTCGCGCGTGTTACAACGACTTAGCTTCCAGAACTGTTTTGTGCATAGAGAAAGACTTTCATAACATTAATTTTTAACCTACTTTTTCAAACTTTTTGGACAACTAAACGAAACTCATGCTTTCGACCAGGACTTTATTGTATGTCGCTAAAGTGAAAGAACAGACAACAGCAATGCATAGCGCGTAGTTTCACAAAGGTCGCGAGACGTTTGATGGCTGGTGAGGTGAAGAATCATTTTGTTCGATCACGAGCTCAGCTGTTAAGCGTATGAAACATTACCCGCGACTTTGTGACACGATGCGATTCATTCTAAATTCGCCATAGACATGTGTACAAGTATATTCGATCTCCTGTAGGGCTAGGCTACATTCGTTCGGTCGACGTTCTCTTGTTGCTTGTGATGTGTAAACATTTGCTTTCGGCGCTATTGTCTTGCTTCTAAAGGCCGCCATGCGCGGGTGCATTTTTAGCTGAGAAAACAGGTTAAAGTGCTTTGAATGTGACGGATCAAAATCGAAAGGTGCAGATCGATCATATGCAAACGCAAGACAGCATTTATGGTTGCTAGAAAATGTTTTAATGGGACTTCTGTTTGGAAAAATTTCACTTGTGTATAGTTGGTTTGGAGAAGGATACCAAGGATATTCAGCACCAGGATTTTCAACAAGTAGCAGAGTATTTTTAACACGTAAGGCAAAGTTCTGATTTTTCAAACGCTAGAACCCAAGACTTTTCTTGGGCTTAAAACTGATGAAATTCGGTGGTAGTGTGGAACTCGTTCTTGCATTTTCTTACGGCCGAAATCGCCCGAGTGGCTTTACTGAACACGACATCCGGTGTTCAGTAATGACGGTGTTCAATGGTATGTTGCAATTTGCAAACACCAAAAATCATAATCGCCGTAGCCCAAACGATTTCGGATTTTTCTGTAATCTTGGACGTTTTATTCGCTGCAGATATCTGACTCTTCCTGTACTGCATTACCTAAAGGTAGTAGCATGAAGTTCAGAAAGTCAATGCTGCTAGCTCAGCTGCAGACTTCAGGTTACTTTTTCATTAGTAGCAGCAGGACACGTTTCATATTTTGCCAATAGTGAAATGTGTGTTTCGTATTCGCTGGAGTCGGTGATTTTTTATTAATAAAACCCCCAGTAGACACAATGGGTAATCAGTAGTATAAATGTTTGGTAATGTGCTTGCGTTTTTCACCACATTGTAACAATTTTACTGCGATCCAGCTGTTACAGTGAGTCATTCTAATCATAAACACCACATGGAGTGGTTATGGTGCTTCCTGATTGTTCTTAACTTACGCTTTCAGCCACTTTAGGCTTTTGAGTGGGATTACATGACAAGCATATTCGACACTGCAATCTCCGCACTACAGGGACGTAGCCAGAGGGAGAGCACCAGGAGCGCTTATCTTTCCCCTATTAGTTCCTAAATTTAATAGTGTAGGCATTTTGCACAATCTAAGACTTGCATTTTTTGGCTGTACTCAGATGAAGTTGGCATAACGACTCTAAGAACTTCGGAGCTGTAGCAAAGTTTAAAAAAGGTCCACTCAGCAAGTTTATGCTGTATACTGACCACACCTAAAATTGGGTTTGGTGCTCTCTTACAATTTTTTTGCCGCGAGAAACACGATTAGTGTCGTCAGTGAGGAACCACAGCTTCTTCTCAGAAGCAACCAACAACAAAATTTGTTGAACAAAGATATTTCTTTGTTTGTTCACAAGCGGTAACAATTTTGAAGTTGTTATTGGTCTACAAAGTTTTACGTTATGTTTTGAGATAACTACTGAAGTTTTAGCGCCTGCAGGTAGATGAAATTATGCTAAACCGCGTTCAAACCTTTACCTCAAGCATTACATGTAAAAAATTATTTGCTGCACCTTTCGGAACGATTGCAACTCCAGTAACCACATTAAGTGCATGCCATATTTGGTTCAGTCAGACCTTGAATACATTTCAGCACCGTAAGCTACATTTGTGCCACTGATCCTCAACACTATTTTTTAGAGAAAGGAAAGAAAAGGAAAACGGTTGCCTTAACTTTTTATCGATACTTCTGTACATCAAAGATTTATTTGTAACCTGTGAGTAAATTACATTTTTCCTTGTGCGTTGACCTTCATTCGAACTTTTGAATTTGATGTTTTTCGAAAATGGTAACAATGAAAATATCAGCTCAATTATAGTTTTGGCCCATATAAAGTATAAACAGAATATTTTGCAAGAGAAAACTTGTTTTGACTTCATGTTGTTCGTGCTAGATAGAGTTCAGTAGAACAGGGGTCCGCAAATGCGTTTTGGCGCGACCCTAAAAAATAGTTCTAAATTCTCGCGACCCAAACATTTCGTGAGTATGCAATTTTGTGGAAAATACTTTATAATTAAATATCAATTTTAAGATTACCATTGACAATAGCAATTTTCTTCCACAAAATTGTATGAAACTTAGCACATAAAACAGTAAATAATTGCATTTATTCTGTCTAATGAGAATTAACGGCAAATATAAAGTGTAAATTTAAATTAATTCGAGACACAGAGTTGAAGGTTTCGCGACCCAAATTTGGGTCTCCGCCCACTATTTGCAGACCCCTGCAGTAGAACATCGCAAAAGCCGCAAATCATACAATTAGAAAAGCACCAAGCAAAGAAAGCGTTTCGTGTGGAGAATCCTGCTGGCCGAAAAATTTGATGGAAGCTTAAATTGTGTTTCAAAAGCTCTGCATATTCTTGTAAATTTTGCTAAGCAACATTGGTGGATTTCTCTAATCGAAACTTTATTCCTCGGCCGTCTCTAGTTTTCAATACGGGTTGGGCGTTAGCAAGACCGCAACAGAACCCCGCATCCTACATGCGAATCTATCATTCACTTTGTAGAAGTGTATGAAGCGTGTAAAATTTTGGAAATTCTTTATCTTTTCAAATTCACCGTTGTTTCACCGCCAAAAAGAAACTGGTGATTTTTTTTNGGAAAACCCATATCATGTTTCAAAATTGGCCTGGAAATTAGATTAAGCTCGTGAGTGAAAACACGGTTTACAAGTTCATTAACGGTTGGATAGAGATGAATTGCCGATTGCTTGAGATGAATCTTCTTATGCTCTGCAATTTACAAAAATAATCATTAGAGTAAACTCTGAGTGTTGAGGAACAAGTCCACGTGGTCACGCTATGCGCCGGTGCTTAAAAATTAATCACGTTTCAGCTTATAACACATTGAAAATACAAACGTTTGAGCGAACTGGCTTACAGAAAAATCATGTCAGCTACAATAACATGGGCGGTGCGGGCTGTTAGGAGAACTGACCATAGATAGAATAAAGACATTTTTCCAGCACAAGCAAATGTTAGCGTTATGGTGGTGGCAGACGGGATGACCGAAGTGTCTTTTCGCCGCCTCCCTGCCTTACTGTGTCTGTATTGACAAGTGTACTTGCGTTAAGGCCAATAAATAGAATTGTTGTTGTTGTATGTCGTTATTGTTTACAAAAATTTGCAGAGCAATAGAGTGAATTACAGAAGTAATGCCCCGAAAAGGCTCTACATACCTCCACTCGCCTAAAGACCGTGCCCTCACAGCAGCATTGCTCAAAGTCAGTGATCGGACATTTGCTCAAGAAAACAGGCGTGCCGCTCACGTGATCTACTGCGATGACGTAGAAGCAATCCATGGGTGGACAAACGCGGTCCCCAATCCTACGTAAGTTTTGTGCCTGCTGTAAAAGCAAAGCTGTCAATCTTCCTCTAACGCGATTTTGGTACGTCGTGTAACGTGCTGTTCATTTTTGTCACCAAGTCAAATCTATCAGAGCTGTCTCAACCTAAGTTGTCTGGTTAGTAAAATCAATGTTTTGGTTTTTCACCTCCAGCAGGTTTCATTTGTGAGAAGCGATTCTCTTTTGTAACTAAACTGCGCCTGTGTCCTAGTTTTTGCTCAATTTCGTTAGGTTGATTTTAAACACGATGTGCAGTTAATCAGCAAATTAAAACAGTATGGATTCTTTTCCTTTTCCTCCTGTAAGCAGCTTATATTTGTAACGGCAGCCTCATTAGGTTAAGATCTTAAAAGTTCAGAGGTTCCCAAATGGAACGTCACAACGCCCTGGTTTCGCGTTTTGAATTTACAAAGGCATCGCAACCCCACATCCACCTTCATTACCAAGATCTTAGGTTATTAGAAAAACCTGATCAAATCTATCTATGTAATTAGTATGTAAATGAGTTGCGTGCAGACACGTATTTGCAGCTAAATTTATTTCAGCAATGAGCTGCCAGTAACTTCACGCGCAAAATTTATTTTGTTTGAATAACAATCTGTGAATGTTTTTATGCAGCCCGTCATTTATTGTTTGCGTAGAATTATTGCGTCGGAAGTTCATACAAAGTTGGAAAACACTGCTTTATATTTGTATTGCCAGGTACGTGGAGGGAACACGGCCACGAGTTAATGGAAACAAAAAACGAAAGATTGCCAAAAAACATTCGAGACTTGACAAAAATTTTTTTGGAAGCCCTGAACCTGTAACATTCCAGAATGTATCTAGTAATGTGGAAGGAAAGTATCAATCGTACGCAACGTTACAAGATATGTACGATAATTATAAGGTACTAAACGTATAGCTCAAAACCTGCTTGGATTTCTAACATCTTGCTTTTTGGTTTGGTGATATCTTCCAAAATTACCAAAGCTTTCTGTGAACTTGATAGAACTTATTTCCATTGGGGATTTTATAATAAATCAAAACAGACAATTTTTGCAAACACGTTTTAAACAATTGTAGCATGCACCAGCATGCAAGAAGTTTGGAATTTGTGGCATGTAAAAGTTTGAGGTTGGAAAACTGAGAAAAGCGCCAAAATACAGTCGAAAAGATGCTGGTGGGGCAACGCGATATAACCCCACGTGCAGATGCAGGACAAATAACATGCAGAACGATCAAGACATACAGGTCAATAGATTTTTGAGCCTTATGTTTGCTTCCAACTAAAATTAAGTCGTTTTGAAAGCTTATACTTTGTCCTGTAGTTTTTGTTATCAACCCTGGTTTTTGTTTTTGGTGCATTACTTTAGTTCGGCCTAGAAGTTTATTAATCTCGGCTTGGCTTGGGCAGAGTTAGCTGATTTTTTCGCTTTGTCTTCGTCTTGGCCACGCAGATCTATTTGTCAGGTGTTGGTGTCGATCATTTTGAAAGGATGCACCAAAGCTACATTCACAAATAGCTACTGGTCTGCGGAGAAGGTCATCTAGGTTTTCGAAATTATTGAAAGCATTTTTGCTCGGATTCATTTCAGTTTTCCTGTCAAAGCTAATAAGTTATTTTGAAAATGAAAAAAACACTGTTTTGATAATTCATTTTGCTTTCCAGAGAAACATGAATCTTCGGAAGGTCGCCAAACGCAATGACATCATTGATCCAGTGACGTTCAAATACATTCCGTGGGAGGAAAGAACTGAGCACGATGATGGTTACTCCTCTGACGGAAGTGACGTGAAGCTTCCAGTGCTAAAAGTGCTATATACCTTATAAAAATAGTATTGAACCTTTGTACGGACACAACAACTCATTAGATAAACATTACGTTTTTCTTTGTGTTCGATCCCGAAACACGATATTTTTGTAGACGATTACGTGTCTTTAAGGTGGATTTTCACAGTTGAAAAAGGAAAGAGTGAGTAAATTTTGCCCTGCAAGCAAATTAAATTATCATCTTTCTGTATCTTGGTAAGAACACAATGCAAAACAGACTTTTTGTCGTAAAATTGTGATGTGAGATTGAAAAATTATTTTTTAAATAATTTGCAACGAAACGAAAAGGAAATGGCCACCAATGTTAGTTGAACGCATTACCCTTTAGTTAGCGTAACAAGAGCTTGATTTTGTTATAAAGAAGCCCGGATAGATCTTTGGTCATCTTTTCTATCCCTCGTTCTCCTACGGTTTACCACTGTCGCATTCTCAGTCACCAATGTATTCTTCAGACATACATGAAATGAGTTACCATACACTTTAATGTTGGAAATCGTCTATTTTTGTGATTAATGTGTTCTTTTTCTTGTCACAAAAAAGTTTCTAGGCACCTCACTCCCTGACCCATGTGCCATGGACTCATCAGTTAAACTTCGAAATTTCTTCACGTTTGAAAATAAGGAAAAGTTTTTTGACTGGGCCAAATCAATTCAAGTTAAGCAAAAACTGTACTTGTGCTGCTGTGACATAACGTGTTTTCCATCATCAGATGAGTCAAGCTCGAGAAACCAGCAAATTGATGGAGGTCGTTGAAAAGTACAAACAGAATTCTTTCCTCCCTGAGGAGAAAACCATTGGAATTCCACCTTCTGATATCGCAGATTACTACGACAAGTAAGATTTTTTTCCAATCCAAAAACTAGTATAACACTCATTCCAAACGAGTCCTGTGAAGGAACTTGCTTCAGTAATTGTAACCCATAGGATCTGGGGATCTCTTATGGATCTCTGCTGGGTGTTTGATTCATGTGATAGAAAAACGGAGAAGTGAAAAATTTTGAATTGGGTGTACCTTGGTGTGATGGACACTATAAATACAATTAAATTGGCGACCGTACAAGAGCACATTTTGTTGTAGTAAAACACGCTTGCTTGCATTATAAGTTCACTAATCTGCTGGTCGTGTATGGTTAAAATCTTAAGGCACAGGTAGCAAAAAATATCGTTTAGTACACAAACGATTCTCTGGTCCAGTACGATTTAGGGCTGCAAAAATAATGTTCTTCTTTCCCTTCCAAAGTGAATTCCGAAATTCAAGCTCTCTTTTGCCTTAATTACTTTCCAATATTTTTGTCAGATAGCAAAGTTTTCCAAATATAGGATGTTGTTGGTATGCATCCTAAGAGAATGCGAGATAATGATACAGAAGTTGTTTGATTTGCTGCTGAAACCTACTCTAACTGTTTTCTAACATCCATGAGGACATCGCAGGTCATTAGTCATTACATGTTACCAAGGGCGTACGCAAGGAATAGGGGTTAAAACCTCCCCTTGAGTTTGATAAGTTACAAAAACTTTATTGTCTGGGCAAAGGAGATTATTTGTTTTCGTGTACGTTTGCTTGTTAATTTGTCGACTTAAAGCAAATACCACGTAATGAATTTGCATGCAAATTTCAAGGAACATTGTAAATGGACCAAAAAGAAATAATTAGCTTTTGGTGGGAATCTGGGTTAACGTCTGCATTCAGGAACCATCTTACCACTTTTTGCAGACCTTTCACCAACTACGCATGTTTTTATTTTGTCTGCTGTGGCTGATCAGTGCATGCTCTGACCACATTGGCTGCATTGCCAATTTCTGTAGCATGGTAGAACTGTTGCACGAGCTCAAAAACAGCAGTTGTTAACATAGAAGCATTCTGGCATTTGACAAGGTCTCAGCAGGGAAAAAAGAAAACTAAAAGTTTTCTGGACTTCTATGCATAACAAAAAAAACGAAAGTTTTCGTGCGTAGCCTACTTCATGCGTATTCTCAATTCTTGTGTTGTTTAGCAAGATTCAATCTTGTAAACCGAGGTGTGCGCCAGCCAGTCCAGCCGCACACTTATGCTCGACTGCTCGTATTCGATGAGACATTAGCGTAGCCTGATTTTGCAATAGCAAATTGCCCTGACGTAGTGATGAGTGTGTTTTACTCCCCCGTTTTAACGCGCAACCTAATCTTTTTGCAGTTATGAACTGCTATATCGTAATGTTGGGTGTATTCATAGGTGTCGGAGCAGGCAAATATTTGGGAGTACTAAAGATTATTTCTCGAATTTCCCCAAACGTGCCCAAAATGTTTTCAGGCAACTCTTTGTGTATTTCCTCCCACACAATCATTTTTGGGATGACCTCCATAAAAAAATTCTTCATGTGATACTCCTTACGTTGGGCGTCAATTTTTCAAAATCAAACAACGTTGGGCGTCATTTTTATCTTTAATTTCATTTAGTTTGCCCAGAATTTCAGGTATTTTGCGAACACTTTCATAGATTTTGCCCAGGTTTTCACAGATTTTGCCCGGATTTTCGATGAATCAAAACTTTTGGGGGTGCGCTTGCACCCCCTTCACTCCCACCTCCTACACCACTTGGTGTATCTTCCTCCGATATCCAACTTAGAGCGCTATTAGTTTATGTTTAGTGAATAAGGAGAGTGCGTGTAGAAGAATATGCATATTGTGTCAACAAACTTCGCCAAAACGTTGGTTTGGAAACATGAATATGACGTCAAATTATGACGTCACAAACAGCGCATACCAAATACAAATGACCACCGTATGCCACGGAATGAAAATCCCCTATGAAAATTTTCTGCGTACGCCACTGCATGTTACTTTCTTATCTGTAGGGAGAACATCAACGTCGCACAAAGCGGGTGTTTCCTGATTTAACACTTGCAAGTGGTAAGAGAAGAAAATGACGTGGTACCTCCCCGTAGGGAATGTATGGCGTTTCGGTTAATTCCACGTATACACTCCAGAAATAGCAGACCGATTTTTTGCAGGACGTATGAAATTCAAAATCTTTTATCAATTTTGAACAGTAAATACACGAATCGTTTGTGTGCATGTCTGGAAGCGTTGCATGGCGGGTGACCTACACCTTAAATCAGGGATGGGAAACCGAATTACTATCGCGGGCCGCATGAATTGTGGAATATCGCTGGCGGGCCGTAAAAAGTAGTTACATTATCTTTAACTTCTACTTTTATCTTCCAAAGGAAAGTGAGGAGAAAAAAACAATGTCAAGTAGCGAGAGAGACTTCTCTTTACTTACTGTATACATGTCTGCTTGTCATGGAATTTTGTTTTGACGCGATGTTGTGTTTTGACGTGGGTAACAAAAATTCTGATGCGGGCCGTATTAAATGCTCGCGCGGGCCGCATTTGGTCCACGGGCCGCAGGTTCTCCACCCCTGCCTTAAAGCAACACTTATCCAGACGCTTTAGCGAATGAAGTGAAAACGATGACGCGCATTGTAATGTTTGCATTTTGCAAGCAGAAAAAAGCACTGAGTGTGCTAAACTTTATACCTAAGTCAAGCATTATTGTTATCTGAACAATGCCTAATTCTAATTTTTCAACTTGGTTTTACAATACGCTTGCTTTTTCTCTAGCTATTTTTCTAAAGAACAGCTCATAAACTGAATTACTTTAAAATGTGCAAAAACATTTTCCTTTAATCACTCATTCTGCAAATGTTTTCAAGGTGCTAACAATCATTACTCAAAGTACTCTTCTTTATTGGGGATAATCAAAACACTGTCAAGCATAGCAAGTACAGCCACAGAAGGGCAGAGGGATTTTGTACAAAGGACGCAGGGCAGGACTAACAAAAATATGTGTAGTCAGTTCCTAAGAGATCAGTGCTATGAAATACATAGCTAACGAAACCAACTGCCTGAATTATGAATAACGTTCTTTAAACTAAAATTCTTTAAAGTACAGATGAATAAAAAGAACTCGATATTAGAACGGTAACTGTGTGATATCGATGAATTTGACTTATTTTGAAAAACTGGGAAAACATTTTAAAATTGGGCATTTCTTCACGAATTTCACGTTGTGAACGCTACAGTTGTCCTTGAAAAAGTAAGATTTCCGCAAAGTTTATTTTATCGGCAGGTTTTTGTACGATGCACTTTCAACATGCAATTTTTTGGCAACCAGGAGCCACGCCTAAATTTCATATTTGCGGACATAATAAAAAGAAGTTTTTGTGTCAAAGTTATTTTCAATCCAATATTGTTGTGTAGAAAAATATAAGGAAGAAACGCCCTCCGTTTTTTGGCTACAACTTATAACCACGATTTTTCGAAAGCAATAATCTACATTACATACACTCAACCTTCTAAGAAATAGGTGATGTAGAGGTAGGACCCTTAACGAGGCGGCCAATAGAAACGACCTACCCAGATTCACATGAGATAATGCTGTCGGTTGTTCAGAACTTCAGATCACCAAATAACTAATGGAGAATATCGAAGTTGCGTCGCTGCGTTGTGCAAGAGCCTAACACTAGTATTTTACTTGGGAATAAATTGCGCGTAAACAAAACTGGCCAAAGTGTAAATGAAGAAAACGTAAATGGTCAATTTTACATCGACTGCAAATCAATACGGTGCGTTGGTCAGAGTACAGACTATACGCACTCCTACAAACGTTTTATTACTGTTATAAACCTTTGCTTGGTAATAAAGAGTTTTTCAATTAAGACGCGAGAAAAAGACTTAGCTTCAGGAGGCCGGGATAAAATTCAGTAGCATGTGTTGACATTGTATTGGATTACGTACCCACAATAGTTGAACAAACATCGATTCATTCTGTTCTATAGGCTATTAGCCTAATTGCACCAGTCACCATCTGATGGTAAAACAAATAAAGCACCAGGGCTACGATATTCGCAAGGTAAATGGCTTCTGAAAACGGTATTACAACAAATTCAACGCAGCATTAAACTGATGAAGCATCCTAAAATGCTTGGCTTCTTGCTTTGCTGTTACAACTGTTATTTAAACAACTATATGTTGCTTGATATGAGGTTTACAGTTTCAGAGATTTTGTATTGAAGTAATTGGTTGTGTTGGACTTCTGTACTAGTTTTCAAGCAGATCTTTTCAAGAACAGACGGTCTTGTTCAGATATCGATGGAATTTTAGAGACAAAAATAAAAACAAAACTATGCACGGAAGTGGCTTCAATGCCGAGCGAAAGACAACACGTTACAAAAACGATGCTGGCGACAAAGTGGAGCTGCCTCCTCTCGGTTCAAACATTGAACCATCGGCAAAGGAAAAGCTACTAAGGTACCCAGAATGAAACAAAAGCGATTGAAAAAGTGCACACTTTTTCCTACAGAGCATTAGTTAGGCATAAATTAACCCTTTATTCGAGTAAAAGATTGACGTATGCACATGTACTCCATGCCAACGTCATACAACATGTATAGCAATTGCAAAAAATCACTGTATGAGAAATGAGAAGCTTGATGGTTCAGACATGAGTTTACGGCCAATTAACACTTAATAGGTCGAAAAATTTTTCTCCATTCAAAACTTACTTAAGACTTCTAAAAATACGTGCAACACAACTAATTTACACAGTACAGCCTTTATAAGCTAAGTATGTAAAGCTCAACTCTAACATACGTTTGCGGTCACGTTAAACTTGTATAGTAAATTGAAACTGCACCGTTGATGATGTTTTTCAAAACAAATAACCATCAATCTCATTGCTCTCACAGATACGTGAATGGCTCAGTTCGGCATAAACGGAAAAAACATTTTTTATACCAGGAAAGCAAGAATGCTTTTTACATCAAGTTTAGAGGTGCCGGCAAAAACAAAACGGTTCGCAATGACGGTGAAGTGGCTGGCATGATTAAATTTGAAAAGAAACAGACAAAGACTTCAAGCAGAGGGGAAACTGTTGATCGGTGGACTGCGCGAGTTATCATCAAAAATCCAGAGGAAACTGGCGACAACTCCAGAGTTTCTAACACGAACTCAACATCGTCTGTAGTCATTTTGACGGAAAATCGGTGGCCGCGAAAGACGGGTGTAGCTGAAAGCGAAAGAGAAAGGCTGCAGTTGGAAATGAAGAGAGCAAGACAAGAACAAAACGCCCAACATTTAAGAAGGCAGCGGGAAAAAGCTGCGCGGAGGTCTTTAGAAAAAAGCAAAGATTTTCGACTGAAACATTCTGGGGTAAGACAATGGCGATTTTCAGGTGAATGCATGGGTGAATTCTAGAAACATTTCACCCCTATCGCAAGTGGGTGAACTATAGAACATTTCTTATTTAGTGGGACAAACATTTTGCGAAACCTCGATTAAGCAAAATACAAGTTTCCGTTACTCTTACATTTAAAGTACTAAATCGTATAAACTTCATTGTTATGTAAACTCCGTTGCTAAAATTATAGCAAAGGTTCGTTTCTTTAGTTTTATTGCAAACATTGCTTAAAACACACTTTTTAAGAAATTTCCTCAAGCTTGTTTTCGAAGATTGCTAACGAAATCTTTTATTTTTAGCGACATGCTCCATCCAACTTTTCAGTAGTCGAAACAGCTAAAGTGAAAATGCGCTACGATGTGGAGACATCAACAAAGAAAGGTGTCGTGAGAGAAGCGGAAAAGGACGAAGCAAGCCATCCACCATTAATGTCAACTCACACTCAAACTGCTGGCCTTCTACCAGTCGTCGACACCGATTCCGAAAATAACATTAAAGATTTGCCTCCAAATAATGAATTAACGATCGGCAAGGAACAAGTCAGACGCCTTATTGCTCCACGTTCAACCGGCGAAACACTCAGAGAGCACAGTACTGCGGACAACGAATGCAGTCGGATCCCAAGGTTGTTTCTTAACCGAGGAGTGGCCTTGAAACCAAACGGCGAATCGCGCCAGCGCCACCAACAGCAAGCAAAACTTAAACTTCCAGTGTTGCCAAAACAGGCTCCAATCAAGAGACCACCAGGCGTTGTTGGAGTCCAGAAATCAAGTAATAAAAGTGATATCAGCGAAAACGTTACCAGTGACAATCCTTCAACGGAGCAAAAAGGAGCCACCAGAACGAGGGAAAAGGTCTCTTTGCCAGTCATTTCTGGGGCTGCAACGTCGTGAGTACAGAATGCTTCGTCTCTCGGGATGGTGGTACTGTAACGAAACCTTTCAAAAATGTTATTTGTATTATTTTTATCGTCCAGTCTTTTGCAACATCATTTTTGCCCGCAAATATTTATAGGTACAAGGTTGGAGCTTCATTGTGCATGATGCATCCCAACTGAAACATTGAATAATAAAAGCTGAAAAGAAAGAGTAGCACTTGTAACAAGCAGGAGATTACAACGTGACAAGTGATGTGAAATTGTAGAGTCAGTAACCGCACGGCTACTTATATTTTTTCTACTATTTCAGAATTCCATGAATCGAAGGTGCTCTTGTAAAATTGTGTTTTAAAATAATTGTTTTGTAAAAGTGATTTGTGTCTTGGTCTACTCCATAAACACTCAGAACTTACAGATTCCCTCACAAAGATGCCACAAACTTTACAGAGAAATAAAAACTCCCTCAAGTTTATTAACGCCAAAGCATAAAAAAACTGAAAGATCGAAATATGTCGAAAACAAACTGTACTGCAGTGAAGCTGTTTTTGGCGATACTAAATAGCTAATATCAGCTCTAAAAACCATCCACTTGTAGAGTATTACACAACTTAGTTATTTATAACTATGCAAACATGTTCTCCCATGTCTAAACTTGCAGGAAAAATAAAACTTGCTTTTCATATTTGTTTCTATCGCCCACTTGTGGCCTCAGTGATTTATTCCAAGCCATAGGCTATCAATTCATTTTTAATCTGGAGTATACTTACACCTGTACACCTGTTGTTTTCAAATTCAGTGAGTGCATCACGTTAAACTAAAATAACTAAATCAGCTGCTCACAAATTTTCTTTACACTTATTTCTCCCGGTTTTAAATACACGCCTCTCTGTACTCTTAACGTACAACATTGGGTTAACAATCTATCTCTTCTTACACCTGATCGGTGCCATCAGGGTTGTACAATGAGATCATACCAAACCTATTTTTCACTGTTAGATACCGGTAACCCTTATAACTTTTCACTTTTCTGTGTCAAAATGGCAGAAAAGTTTACGGCAAACGCGAGAATTCAGGCATGCCGTCAACACTACGTAATTATGCCTACAAACAGAAAAACTACGCACCAAATACGTTGCCAACAGCAAATGGTTTATGTTTTTCAACAGTGAGAGAGACGCTGAGGAGAGTTATCGTCCGCAGACACCCTCATCGACTTTTAATTCCGGACAATTGCTGCAACAAGTGATAGAAACAGCTCGCTTCCTGAAAAACACACCAGGGAAAGGCACGGAATTTTTGAGATACAAGGCATGTGGTACATCTTCCAGCCAACTGCATTTTAATTATTATCAAACTTCCTATCATACATTTTCTTGTTTATTTGTATCATAGATGGAGGAACTTTCTTTCACAGTGGGGCGTCTAAAGTCTGACTTGCAAAGTCATTCATAACCAAGAACGTGCCAAATTTTGCTGTACCGGAATCAATGGTGTCATGAGTTTACAACGCCCTGGCAATGGGAGATGTTGTGCCCCCTAGCGCATTGTCACCCATACGGATAGTATGAGTATGGTAATGCTTAAATTTTTAAAATACCGCTTAAATTTTAAAATATTATTTTTTGAAATTTTTCTCCAGGGGTAACAGCCATTTTTGCACCCACCACGTGATGAAATTGACCGGAACGCACACACGTAGCAACAATCTTAATTGCTGTTGTTTAATATGTGTCATTATTCATTCAAAATAGTACACAAAAGATTTCAAGATGTGCTTTTTGACACATCTGGTTTTCGGTAGTGGCGGGGCCAGGCCCTCCTGGTAATAGCGGGTGAGTTTCGTCCCCCCAGGCTGCCCTGTTCCTCTATCTATGGCTTGTACACTGGAGTTTTGATGAAATTTTTGCCTTACTTAATTTTTCAAATATTGTGTAGACACCGTGCATGCTTTTACATGTTTTTCACAGCCAAACCTTTTAAAGGAAATAATACTTTATCTGAAAAAGACGGTAGCTGCAAAACAGAAATCAAATTCTTTGTATTCCAGGCAGTTGCGACGTTATAGCAAAATTTCAAGTGTTGTGAAATACAATCGAAAGTATTGTAAAGAGATTTTGCAGCATGGTGAAAACACTTTTTGTCAGTCTTGCTGGTCTCGTGTTTGTTCGACCGTTTAGCTTCATGGAGGCTGATTAGTTCCCACGTTTTGAGATGTCGGTAAATAATCTCCTTTACAAATGAACAGGTGTTTTCTGGGCAATAAAATGCAGTGGAATAGCCAGGAAAGTAACTCTGACATCAGCAAAGAGCAATGTTGGGCTGTCACGAACAACCTGCAGAAAGCGAAACCTGTGAAGTCAGCATATATTTGTTCTCGAGCTGTAGTAAAATTACCTTCTGTCACGCACAGCAAGCTGCAGATTGCTAATAAAGATTGAAATGTTTGCACAAACAGAAAAGGATTTGCCTTTTGTCCTTTTGCTGATGATACATGTGTTAAGTTCGGCTCCTCGTCAAGTGATGCTGTTCAGCACAAGTTTCTACTTGATATTGGCACGCAGTGAAGGACATTTCTTACAAGAGCAATACTACTTTGGTTTCTTTTTGATGGACTTTTCTCCTTGCAGGGATTTTTATAGTTTTAAGTAACGTGGAAACAACCATTTGTTTTGAAAAGTAACATTCAACACAGGGAAGTGGCCAAACCAGGTTTTTAAAATAATGAGGTGCTTTATTCAACTTCTACTTGGTTGCCATTTTAGCTTTTATGACAAGGGAATCCAGGTTTTTAGATCACCCTTCGCTGTGTGGGTCAAGAGGACAATTATATTCAGGTACTATTTCGTAGCAGGCCAGACGCCTGAGTTCGTGTTGTCTCTGTGAGAACGAGTTGTCTCAAAAAGCGGTAAAGATAATGATAACATGTTTGCGATCTTTTCAGGTGATCGAACAACCCGGTCTTTATGCTAGCACGCAGTCATCGTCACGAAAAACAAAAGACACCGACTTTTCCGGGTCTGAACGCAAACCACTGCATCCCCCTCAAGTGAAAAACCGCGGTCAAGGAAAAATTCAAGATTTCGTTGATCAAGAGAAGGCGTTGGTAAAATCAGTGATTGATCATCTGAACGCAGGTGGAACATTTGAATCTGCGCTACACAGTCATGTAAGAGCTTGCCTCGATTCAAAGCAACAGTTGTGTTAAACACTGTTCCGCCAAAGCTAGTGATAAATTCCGTCAAAGCTAATGATAAATACTTGGGTTAGCTGACCTGCAAGAGAACAAAAGTGGGAGTTTTTTAGAACGGTGAAATAATTCAATACAATATGGTAACCTGTGACCAAGAAAAGTACAATTTTGCATGAGCTTACGAAAAAGTTGCAGAATGTTCAACAACTCTAGACTCTATTTTGTTTACGTTGCAGAATCAATCGATGCAACCTGCTACCCTCAAAGCCGCCATGAATTCGGCATTTGCGACAGCGAAAGTGATGGAAGAAAATAAAGCAAATCAGGTTAGTCAAGACCAGGCGCGCAACCAGGGGGGGGGGCATTTAGGGCATTTTCCCCCCGAAATTTTCAAAACAGTCCACAGAAATTTTGACATATGCAGAAACTTTCAAAGAATAAAGATACAATTTTTGTATTGTAATTATTTTTAAGAAAAGTGTTATTTGAATTTTTCTTTGTCCTCCTGGTTAGTTATCTCCTTACAAGATTTATCTTGAGACAAGCCATCTGAACGAAAATTTCGTAAATGATTGGTATTTAACCACAAATATGCTGGAATTGCCAAAAGTTGGGAGATAGTTTAAAATCTTGGTATTTGTAAGGCATTTTTTATCCCACTTTTTTCTGAAACAGGCCTCATTTTGACCTTATGAAACTTTATAACATTACTGCTGAACCGTGCAAACTGTTCAGATGGCTTGTCTCAAGATAAATCTTGTAAGGAGATAACTAACCAGGAGGACAAAGAAAAATTCTTTCAAAGTGATCAAAGAAATCTTGACATGTTGGTTGTTATTAAAAAAGTTTATAGCCACGTCAAGCCGCTTCTTCTTCTACAACAGTGCTCTTCAATAGAGGTTCCGCAAAACATGTAGTGGGGTTCCGTGAGAGTTTCTCGTTTTTTAGAGGAAATGATTTTTGCTTCAGTATGTTGATGCGTCATTATGAAATTTTTTAGATCACTGTGCCGCATTCAGACGCCAAGTAGGCCAGTGAGTTATACAGGAGGTTGAGTGCAGATAGCGGAACAACAAATATTGGTAGTTTGTGCGTCACTTGTTGTTCATTGTTGTGCAGCTAAGAAGAACGCTATTGTTGCATCACAGTTATACGGTGTTGGCGATGTACAGTTCACAGTAGAGTACAGACCCGTAGCTACGGGGGGCATTCGGGGGCAATGTCCCCCAAATTTATTTTGTTTCCCCCCAAATTTTCTTGTTTCCAGAAACATTTGTTTCAAAAATATAATAAAAACAAAATTCCTGCCCCCCTAAAAATGTATTTTTTCCCTCCAAACCCCAAAACTTGGCTACGGGCCTGGTAGAGTAGGCAGTAGAAAAAGTAGGCTCAGCCTCAAGGCCGAGTCACAGACTAAAGCTGCTGTTCAACCTTTGTGGGAATAAAGTGACACAATGTGAAACACAACTTTTTACTATTTAGTCAAGCCAGATGAAGCAAAATAGCATATTTTCATATGCGAAGCGAAATAATAACAACAGCGAAGGTGTGGACGATAGTGAGCAATGCGGTTCAAAAGTAAAAGAGGCGCCTAATCCGAAGCGGACCAAATGTAATTCAGTTACCAAAATTAGAAAATGGGACGACACATATTTCAGATACGGGTCTTTTTGCCGGATGACCAAATTCTAAATGTAGCAGCTAAATTCCAAAAATGTAAGAACAATCGAGTAATTAAATTTCTTGCTCTTTAAGTTCTGTAATAACTGTTCATTTGTTGAATTGTCTAATAATAAAATACTTGATTTTCTTACAAGTAATTCGTGTTTTTTTAATTTTTGTTAATGGGGTTCCATGACAAACGCGAAAGTATATCAGCGGTTCCTCGATGACAAAAGGATTGAAGAGCACTGTTCTATAACATTTTGATTATTTTTGTTTGGGGCAAAACGGTTCACCATTATTAACGTGGTAGGCTACATTTCTTTAAAAAACGTTGTATAGTTCCATTTTCGGTTAGAAACCTGATATTTTAACTAAATTTAGCGTGTGGACTGTTTCACGTTTTATTGTCTTCCTGGGTTGGTACCAGTACCGCGGCTTGGGAAAAAGAGTTTAGCAAAGTGTCATATGAGAGCTAGTCAAGTGTTGAACGCACCTACCTACTACACCACTTTGGCTGCAAATGACGCTTTACCAGACCCTACCTTTTGCAATCAGTGCAAGCCCTGAAAGCCCATAGCCTTTCATAGGTGTAGGAGCAGGCGAAGTTTCAGGGGTGTGAAGGATTTTGCCCAAACTTCTCAAAACTTGCTAGAAAAAACTAAAGAAAATCACCTCAAAAAATGATTGCATTTCATTCCATTTAGGGCGCATTTTTTTTCAAATCAAAGCACTTCAAGCACCATTTTTGCGCAAATTTCCCCCAAGCTTGCCCAAATTTCCCCTAACTTGCCCGAAAAAGAACTGAAAAAATATGATCTCCAAAAAAAGAAACGTCTGCACTTTGATTTCGGGAGCCATTTTTGTAAAATCAAAGCACAAAAAGCGATTTTGCGAAGGTTTTCACACATTTTGCCCAAATTTACACATATTTTGCCACGATTTTAAGGGATTTTTCCCGGATTTTCATCACATCAAAATTTTGGGGGTGGGTTTCCACCCCCTGCACCCCCACCTCCTACACCACTGGCCTTAAATTTGCTTCTAAAAACTTTCATGCAACTCGTGTAGATGTCAGAAAAAGTCATTTTGCCCCATACAAACCTGATCCGTTTTGCCTGAAATGTTAGGATTCAAAGATCCCTCACCCTTGGCGAAGGCCGTCCCTCAAAAACTTGGGATCTTACAGTAGTTTGTGATAGAAATTCCAACACATGCTAGAAGAATAGGGCTAGAACGAATTTGCAAAAACAAGAAGAAAAGTTAGGCAGGTTTA
>JGI24021J15306_10000594_pt1 | contig 29162 bp, 25 predicted proteins | sample Ectturendosymbi1_FD_15306 | JGI IMG/M metagenome (IMG submission 15306) | reverse complement strand
AACATTTCCTGAAACAATCACATTTTGTAAGATGTCCGGCCCTCGGACTGTTGAGTAACAGCTTATGTGGCCCTCGAACAAAAAAGTTTGGAGACCCCTGACTTAGCGTAAGATCGAGTTACCTTTGTGTGACCTCTAGTACCCAAGAGCGAACAAACATCACGGAATGGTACTAATGTGTCTGTAAACAACCTGTTTTTTTCTCATTAATGTCTAGCACCATCCATATTTTTGACAGGAGCCGAAGGTCAACTTTACGGTAATTGCCCAATCAAAAAGGGGGTAGACAGCAATAAACGACCTACCTTGTTTTTGGCACTGATCTTCAGTCTTTTGACTTCAACGGTACGGCTCACCGATGGTCACCCAAGTTCCCATCGGAACTATGAAAAAGGCTGCTGCCTTGATTTTTTATTAAACAGTCTGATGCTGCCAAGATTCTCTGATTTATGATGTCATACCGAAATGCTGCCCAAATTTGCCGTGATTTTTAAAGTTGTCACCTTCATGAACTCGTGTTCAAACCAGGGTTGCGGAGTCGGATTTTTTGTCCGGCTCCGGAAGTCCAATTGGATCATTTTTTTGCATCACACTCCTAAGTTGGGAATTCCTGTTGAAATGGTGCAATTTCTTATGAAACTTTTGTTGAATGAGAGAATTCTTGCTGTGTACCACGATCTCCATTGAGTGTTAGATGCTACAAAATTCTTGACAGCCAAAATTCATTCACTTTGTGTTACGGAGTCAGAGTCGGAAATTTTGAAAAGGTCGGAGTTGGAGTCGGGCATTTTACCTCCGACTCCGCAACCCTGGTTCAAACCCTTGCCATACTTGATTAATGTTGGAAATCGTGTAATTTTTTAATGTAAATTTTCGCCTCAAAACACTGGAATGCAAATGATTGAAAATACCATATTGTCTTTAATGAAATCAGTGAGGTAATGCCCAACTTAAGCAGGGTCTGTCTACAGAAGTCTTCCACTTAAATTGATCTTTAGGTATCGGGCTAGGAGACAGACATGTCCTTTTTGTCACTTCATACCCCAGTGCTCCCAAGATAAGATTGTTGACAGAAGGTAGAAATGCCTGTCACACATGCTCTTAGAGCCTCGATCCCCAGAAAACCTTGGTAATCTACAAATTCATTGTGTTGAAGGAATTCATTTTAAGTGAGGAAGTAGAAGAGATCAGGGTCAAAATGACCGTTACATGATGTCAGGTAACTGGTGGACTCTTATGCGTGGTCTTCCGTTAAAAAACAGCTTTAACGCAGCACTTCTTACACTGCATATGGTCCAAGAAAGACAATCGTTTAGGTCAGCCGCGCAAATTCTTTTATGGCTGATGCAGGGGCGTAACGAGGTTAATGACGTCCGGGGCAAGAAGCAAGTTTGGCGCCCTCATGTTCGAATCTGAGGCCTTTTGGAAGCAAATTCACTGTGTTTGAGGAAGTACAGTACTTGTGACACTGTTGGGATTTTTCGCCGCCCACGGAATTGTGCCCCCCGGCCTCCCTCGTTACGACCCTGGGTTGATGATACATTCTAGTGGATCGCTTGCAGCTAAAGCAACTGATTCTCCTTCGCTGTAAGATGTCCTTCATTCGGCGATCGCAACAGACTGAAGTCTCCGACTTACTCTACCTGAGTTTTGGTGTAGCCTCATCACACAAAGCGCTATTCAGTTGCGACCCTTGCAAACTGGCCTGTTGTGGTCGACAACTAAAAGAGTCAAAGTTTCTATTCGGCTTTAGTCGAAAAAATAAGTTAATCGAAGCATGCGTTGCACGAGGTTTGCGGCAGGGAAAAGCGTTAAGCAGCAAGCAAGCACAGTAAAACCGGAACGTCATGGCGGATCGCGACTCGCTGGACGAGCAGTAGCAGTTGTCGGTTCAATGGTGACTTAGTGACGATCGTTGTGAGGTAAACCTGGAAACAGCTGCGTCAGTAACGCAAAGCCAGTGAAAGCAGTTCACGTGAGCGCAGGAAAAGAGACATAAGCAAGCAAATCAAACTTGAATCCAACTGAGGAAGTTGAATCCCCTTCTAATTTTAGAAATCAGGGGAAGTAAGAATAAAAAGTTGGGAGAGTTTAACAACGAGGCGCCCTGGCATTTGCGATTTCTCACTTTCGCCGGCAGCATACTGACAAGAAAAATCGCATACGTTAGTGGGGAGGATTAGAACAAACGCAAAAAACTCAAACAAAAATATGTTGATAGAATTACATATGTCGTAAGCGTAAACTGATGTCTCCACGACCAGTGACCCGGTAAGGGAAAATGAAGGGGTGGAAACCCCCGTTACAACCTCTAAAATGCAGTGTTCTCACTTGAACTCAATGAAACGGGATGGCGTTTTTTTAAAAAACCTCGGCTTTCGCGACGATTACAGTCATGTCTTTATCCAGCAAACAGATGCATACGTTTGGCCATTGCAATCACAGGGAACCCCCAATTTATGAGAGATCTTCAGCCCTTCCCCAAACCGAAATTCTAGCTACGCCCTTGACCACGGATGACAAAAACGCGACGCGAACGAAAACATGGCGTAAAATATTGAAAAAAAGCATGTCAGTACGCAGTGGCATTTCACGGAACATCACGCAACAACCTAACAAATAGTTATCTGAGACGAAAACCTCACAGTGGAGTGTCAATACGCGCGAAAACTATCCGAGCTGCAGTGGCTCATACCAAAAGCAACTCCCCCTTGCTGAATGTGCAAAAAGTATATGACGCAGCGTAGGTCACGATAGCAAGGGGTTAAGTAACGATTTTTCAAAAAATCAAATCTTCTCAAAACAACCCGCTTCGCTTGCTAAGAAGCCAATTCATTTCAACATCAACATCAGCATTTGCTCGCAACATTTTAAACCATTTCAGCCGTACCGTCGTTCAAATCCACCGGACGACACTGCAAATGACAGCACGACGAAGTGATGTAATTGCGCACCGTTCCCAGCAAATGGTTCCTCGCGAACGCGCAAAAGAACAGAAGATACTTTCAAGTGCCAGAGAACAACGCGCGACAGGGTCACGAACGGGAATAAACAAGCAAACAAACAAGCATGGAGACCAAGCACAAGCAGAAACTTGGCGTCAAATCGCGCGTCGAAAACAAGCTAGCGCGCTCGAATCATGGCGCATGAAAATTGCTTTAGCGAAATGATCTTACGTGCTGGTCTTGTCACAGCAAATAATACTTGGTATTGGTACGTGTGGCTTCAAGAATGAAAACCTGAACACTGCGGATAAGCAAACCCGATCGGCCAGCATGAACACCGTACTTTGACGTCCATACAACGTTTCGATGACGCAGTTCACGCAACGCACGATCCTGCCGAGTTCTTTCCATCCATCCTGGCAGGCAGGCAGGCGGTGCTTCACGTCCCCGAGGAGGTCCAAGCTAATATGGCGTCCCAATGGTTGTACGATATCAGCAAGGCTATTATGACAACCAACGTCGTTAAGATTCGAACCTGTCGAAAAGATTTCGTCAGTGCAGACTATCACTGTTGCAACACCATTTTTTTTCTGCCGCCGCCGATGCAACACTTGTACTTTCAACAGCTATTAGTTTCCGATGTTTGTTTAACCAATACCAAACTGAAAAAGAAATTTGCATGGAGTCCAAACGTACTGTTCTTTTATTTGCAGCACATGAACATACGAGCGCATTCATTTTCTTTAGGCGGGCAAACGGGATGTGAGAATGTTGCGGGTCTGGTGTCCATTCATTTTCACAAACGCAAGGCCTCGTGGTTTAACCGCAGTGCTGAAAATCAACACCGACGCCATAGAAAAGAAATTACGTCAAACAACCTGTTTGAAAGGGGATAACGCACAATGTCCATGTGGTTTTTAATGAATGACGCCGCAAATAATTCCGCACGTAACGAACATATGAGAATAAAGGCAACTGCGGTTGTTCCGCATTGTTCGTGCCAGGAGCTTTTGTAAATAGAATAATAAACTAATATTACTGCCGACCAGACAGCTGTTGTGAGTATGAACGCAAGAAGGGGATCGCCAACGCTGAAATTTGCGGAAAATCGGGCTAAATTTTATTCCATGATTTGCTTTTTGGGAACAGGCATGAATGAGCAACTAAAAATGACAGGGATGTCTCCATGTTTTGACAAGCGCGTACAACAGTAATTCACCATTTCTGCGCCGAGCTTGAGAAAATTGGTCAAAATCCCTTAACGCCGGGCAATCTATCGCCGAACAGTTTGTCTCATAACAGGTTTGGTTGTGATAATTCATGAATACATTGGCGTGCATCGAAAATCACTGACACGAGAAATTGACACACTACTAGAAAAATTCCTCTGACTGTATTTAAACCGGCAAATGAGGCAAAAATACAAGGTTTTATTACCGCACCAGCGCTATCATTGCAATGGGTGTTTTTTTGCATTAAAACAGGGGTTAGGGACCTGAGGCAAGTGGGCCGTATGTGGCCCGCATTGAACATCTAATATGGCCCGTAACATAATCTTTTCACCGAAACCAGAAGACAACATCGCGGCAAAACGAAACTCCATGCGAAGTACATGATTAGACAGCAAGTCAAAAAGAATCTCTCTCACTTCTCATAGTTTTCTTTCATTATTTTTAGGAGGAAAATGGTTGGATTTTGAGATAAACGTGATTGTTCTTTCGCGGCCCGCCAACGACATTCCACAAATCAAGCGGCCCATGATCATAAATAGGTCCCACACCACAACCTGACACAACTTTGCAGCTTTCACGTTTCCGGTACGTCACCGTGTTGTACATCGAGCACACTTGTGCTCGTGTCACCGTTGTACGAACATCAGCAAAATTATAAACATTTTGCTGCATAGTTTTCCTACCGCCGTTTCAGCAGTGTTCGCTCAAACGGCTTCGTATGACGAAAACCCGGCACTTGCTGGTGTAACAAACAAAAAAATCAACGACGAACAGAAACGTAACTTACGGGAGTTTTGGTAAGTGGTGTGATCATCCCTGACGCAGTCGATACAAAGACAAGGATCACAGCCAATACGGATAAGAGGAGATTGATGAGCTTGCCGAGAAGCGCACGGGCGTTGGCGTTCTCCAAGCCTTCCACAGCGACCATTTGCTGCTGCTGCATCTCCATCTTGGCCAAACGTGTCTGGCAGTTTTCCAACGCTTCCTGAAATAAAGGAGCTATGTTTGGTCTCGTAAAAGCACAGTGAAGTCAGTCTGGAGTGCAGGACACCATTCGCTGCATCATGAACATACCAGATCAGAGCAATCTTTCTCTGCTTTGAAAAGGTTTGACATGTTTTTTAAATTCTGTCAGGAAATCTGGACTTTCTTTTGTTTTACGCAGACTAATAATTGCCCACTAAACTGTCGTTGGCTGCGAACAGACGAAAATATATATCAGTAGCTTGACTTGACCCCGCCGCCATTTGCTCGTTGAAAGTTGCAGTTAAATATGCAAACCATTTTTGAAAAGAACCTTCAGAGCCTGTCATCCTTATAATAACGAGCCACAACACAAACGTAGTGCTACTGAATAAAAGGCTATAAATACAAGTACTTTCCGCGAGGTGCAACCTACGGCAAATGTTTTGACTTGTAGGAGCACATGCAATAAGAGGGTCGGTCTCGCGCATAGCTTTACAACAGCGGTTCTCAACCTTTTTTGACCCGCGGACCATCTTTTAACAAAAAATATCCGATGGACCACTACGGTATTCTGGCACCCCATAAACAACTAGTCGAAACTGGATTGCACATTGGTGAGTGAACGTTTTATCAAGGATTTATGGAACTCTGTGTGGACCACCAGTGATCCAACTAGACCAAGTTGAGAATCACTTCTTTACAACGAAACTAGCGAGTAGATGACAAACACAGGCACTTATATGGTTGCCGGTAACTAGCGCAGTTTACTGGGGATTTGTGCGGCGAGCTTAAATCAACAATTCCGTTGATTTTGGCACTACACGGCTGACTGGCGAAAAAGCACACCTGCATATCTCTGGCCCGCGCTCGAGCGTGGTATTCCACTTTCTCTTCCATGCTCGACAGTTCCTGTTTAAGCACGGCAACCTCGTGCTGGTGAAGTTCGGTCAAGTTGTTGAGCTGCGTCTCGAGGTTTTCGCACCTGATCGATCATCCAAAGGCATTGTGACAATCACGTCGTTGCGATAAGACACGAGAAGCCAATTTATGGAACAATGTTGATATCCGTGCTTTCCACGTTTCGTTAAATTTTAAGCTGGCGAGTGGCAGCAGCCCGATGTTTGCCAGGTATGTGAGCTTTGTCAAGCTGCAGCGATACACAAAGCGCTTTCTGCCTTCGGCAGTCAATTGTCTTGCTGACTGCACTCTACTTTTTACAGAAATGTTTTCAACATTCTTGTTTTAAAACTAACCAACAAATTCGCGACTCTAGTCGATAACTGCTATGACGGCTGGCAAACGGCGAATTTCTGGAACGACACGCCATGAGCAGTTAACACTCACCTGTAACGTTCCTCGTGCAATGAACTCGTCAGCATGTTGATTTCGTCACGCGCTTGTGTCTTCCACGACTGCCACTCGGACTCGCACTGCGAATGGACTTTTTCCAGCTCCTGGAAAATCCGTATTTGCAGATTAAGCGGAGTAAACGCTCGCGGAAAGGAAATAGGAGTGCAACTGGTTGGTGAAGGCAATCAAATTAGTGTTGGTATCTATTTCGCATAAAAATGTGAGGGAAGAATAGCTTTGAAAAAGCATTGATAGATGGTACATATATCGGTGGTGCATTGTTCAGTTCAGATATATTGTGCAGTTGCTACTTTAAGGATTCAACACACCATTAACGCAAGGATTTCTATGATTGAGCTGGTGACTTTGACTGTAAGACAAGATTGCTTCGGTGAAAGCAGGGTGGCGCATATATTAGCATAGGAATAGGTACCAGCAAAAAAATTCCTAGAAACAACATTCTTCAGTATATTCTGCTTCTCGAGACTCTTTCAAACATTCCGAACAGGATCAAAACTGAATGCCTGGCCATCTCTTTGACGTGAAGCCGAGTTGCCGTATTGGCGGCTTTTCTGATTGTCTGCGCTGCTTTGAATCTTAAAACATATGAAGTTGCGTTTTCTGACGGTGGCGGGTGAATGATTTCTGCCTGGTTTAAAATTCAGCAAAATCACGTCTTTAGTTTTTTATCTACAAAAAGTTTTTGTGTCTAAAAATAAGCCATTTCTGAAAAACGCAGATTTTACTGATTTTTTCGGGGAATTTATCTAGAAGCATGTCAATGGTCCAAGCGTTTTTCTATGTATTACGAATCAAAAGCGCAGCTTGCGGTGCATGGGAAGAAGTACGAGGCCTGCTCTGATGACTAAGCTCAAGAAAAGTTTGACAGTTTGCATTCATCACTTTGGCTTTGAAGCTGTTTGCAAATGATAGAAAGGATGTGTAATGAAAAGCCATTGTCCTTTGTGGCAACAAGCGGCCATTTTTCTACTCTACAAGTCTTTAGTCCAGTAACGATGTGGAAGGTCTGTTGCAGTGACTCGGTGCAGAAGTAGTGCCATTGTTGATAAACAACAGGTTAAGACATAGTTTATTTTAGACGTGCTGCGGTTGTGATTTGGCTGCTTCAGCGAAAATAACCTGGTAACACTGGTATGAACAGGCAACGTCAATCATAGCCCCGCTTTGCCGATCGGAAAATATCGTCCGCGCAACTATCTCTTAATAGTAGCAGTGATTTTGCAGCAAGAACTGACTCATGTTTGCGGTGTTACGCTTTCTGAAGTCAGAACTCCGTTTAAGGCAACGTTAGGCGAGTTTATTATTACGGTGTCTATCTGGCTTGAACAACAAATTACAGGTGAAAACGGATCTTTATCTATCACCAGTAGTAATTAACTTTCATGTTTGAAAAAACAAGCTACGTGGTATTATATCAGGATGCTTGTAATTGTTACATCACGATGCTCACGAAAATGTATTGTCGCAATACTGCGCACACAGCAGTCTGCATCACAGAGGGAAGCTAAATCCTGTGACTGATTTGACCTTGTTGTGGTTTCATTTTGTCTTATTATTTTGCTGTGATAACATCACACATTCAATACACTGCTGAGCGTTCAAAGACAATGGACCGGTAGCAGTGAAAATCTAACGTCGGCACGTTAATAAATTCTTCGATTAGCTTTAGACTCTATGATAAGGTCCCGTAAACAATATGGATAAATATACAAACACCATGCCGATCTTCATTCTGCAGAAGAGCGTTAATATGTGATGTCAGAATTACTTTACTGATTGCTTACATGAAAAATAATGGATTCTTAACCGCTGTAGCAAATGAGCGGTGAGCAGTAGGTGAAAACAAGTCGTCTGTCCTGCCAATCGACTGTGCATAAGACTACACTCCGGTTCCAACATAACTTGTGACTAAAGAATCGCGGCGTCCACAAAATTACGACCTCCCAACCCGGGATTTACAGTATCCATCTATATTCTGTATTAGCTACAATTGCTCTGTTTTTTTTAGTTGAATATGCTCGGAATTGACGCAGGACACGAATGTATGAACCTCGTCGGTGAAACAAAATAATCGAAAATTTTCGAGTTTGTTGGTGATCGCCTGCTTTAAAGCGGCTTTTGGGAGAATTTGTTATGCGTGCACATAGCGCATTAAGCACTGCTTTAAAACCGTTCAGTCCTAAGTGACTAATCAAATGCACATCAGTGGGAAAAGTCGAGCAGCGCTGCTTTCACTAACCGATTGTGCGAGACTACTAAGATAACACAAAACTAAGCCATCACTACCAACTTTCAAGTCTGTGACCTGCTTTTTATTTTCCATTTTCTTATCTGGTGACTGCACTAAAATTTTCTCCAAGAAGCATTTGTCAAGCAAGGAGGCTCTCGCTATACTAATATCCGTAATTTTCTAATGCAAAATATTTCGCATGAAGTTCTAGGGGAAAAGCGAAACATGATTTCACCACTATCCACAGCGTGAATACCAACCCCAAGGTCAGATCGCAAGGTTAAGAGCTGTTCCGTGACGACTTGCAGCTGCTGTGGAGTTACACCTCGCGTCGCCATCCCAGTTGGACTGTCTGAACCAACAGGTTGGACAGAAAGGTGCTGCAACTGGTTGTTCGCGTCCAGGTTGTGATGACTGCCTGAACCACCGAATATGTCAGCAGACTCTGACGTAGAACTGATGTCATCAGCGCTGCCGTACTGAGCCAAGACGTAATCTGCACAGCAAATGGAAATCTAGATGATGAACACTGTGGTCTCTTCAAGGGCACCGTATTTTTCCCGATGCCGTTTCTGTGCGCGTTACAACACAACAACAGCATACAGTCAAGGACCAGAGGTTTTCATCCGGCCCCAGTCCAGGAATCACATTTTTCCATAGTCATTAAGTAGCGACCCACTTTTGTAGATAAAATCAAACAAATTTATTTCTTGCGAACAAATAGCGGTATATAGGCAAGGAACTAGTGTTACATAGGCAAACGGAAAATGCTATATAGACAAGAGACTAGTGTTATACAGGCAAACGAATAGCGCTCTATTGACAAGGGACTAAGTGTTAGGCAAAGGAATAGTGTTATAAAGGCAAACAAACAGGGCTAGATAGGCATAGGAATAGTGCTTCAAAGCAAGCGAATACTGTTCTATAAGCAAACGAATAGCGTTGCATAGGCAAACGAATGTTTATATATAGGCAATCCAATAGTGCAAACAGTGGCGATGATGTTGCGCGCGTCTTTCTCTGTCTTCATTTTTTGAGAGAAAAAGAACACAATATCAGATGAGCATAAATCACTAAGTTTTTTCAAAATTTATTTGTTTTATACAAGATGTGCACTAGCTGAGAATCGCCGCTCTAGGAAACTGACCGTCTTGGTTCTCCTCTTCGTCTCTGATGCTGTTCAAATTGTCTGCGCTTCCGAACCTGCTTTTCAACTTCGTGGCAAAGTCCTTCGGTTTGGATACGATCGCTCCTGCAGCATTCTGGGTCGCCTGTGAGAAGATGTACGACAGCGGTGCAAACGAGGACAAGTATTAGCGCGAGGTCACTCGGGGTGGTTACGAATTGATACCAAGCTTTTTCCTGCTGGTTTAAGGGAGTCGATGTACTCAACTGCAGTTCTTTGGCTAAACTGGTATTTTTGTAACTTTTTTTCAGGGAAATGAAGAACATGTCCATTGATTTAAAACTGCTGGACTATACAATTACATTATCTACTAACTTCGAAGACATCATTGGACAAAAATGTCGTGCGAAGTAGAAATAAAAAGTATGGAAACGTTGCTGCACAAAAATTCACATGCAGTTTCGTTTCAGTACATTCTTTTACCGATCTGTCAAACGAATTGTAGTTGAATGGAGTATTTTGCTTTTTATGATGACGATCTCTAAAACGAAGCAGGATGACTCCGTGTAGGTTTTAAAATGTGCTGGTTGAAATGGAACGCAATAAATTCGGTCGAAGCAGATAGTTTTCTTCGTTGCGCAGTCTCATGAAAATGTGGATAAAGCAGTGAGGCCCTCGTTTTTCTGGAGCTTGAAACATGATACCTGATAAAGTTTGCTCGTCTAGACAGTGTCTCCGTTTTCACTTGTTACGAATTGAAATTTGCGACTGTTTATTAAACGTTTGGATATTAAACCGGTAGTTCATTGAGGACTCAATTACAAAAAAAACGCTTCATTATGACCATTTCAGGAACGTATCCGTACAAACATTCATAAACATACTTTTCGTAACATTCCAAAATTCAAAGTGTCTGAAACATGTGTGGTTCTACAATAATCAGCAATTTATCAACTCAACCTTGCCACAAAAAGGTGTTTTTTGACATAAACATTTCTTAACTTGGTAAATAACAACAGCGTGTATCATCGTTCAACAATTCTCTGGCGGCAAATATCAATCAGGATGTGCATGGAAATGCCACAACAACCGTTTGTTTGTCAGCAGCCCACCATTAACATCAAAAAACTTTATCGACCATGTTACAACTTCCGCTACCACGCACGGTGCTACAAGGAAAAAACAGCTTGTTTGTGGTGACTAACGCAGTTTTGTGTTGACGGATAACTCCCGATAAAATTTTGTGAGATGAGAGCGGTGGTCACAGCGCAAAAAACATCGCGGCAGTAAGACCGGTTACATTTTAGGACTTCGGATGGGTGGTGAATAACCGAGAATAAAACGGTTTAAAACTAATTCTGCATGAGTTACTTGCGTGGGAGCAACATAAGGCTGGATCACACTTCAGTTGACGAATACTGACACGCCCAGTCGCGTGCAGGAGCTGTTTTCGGACTACACTCCTACTCCAATAGGATGCGCCTACGTCACGAGAACTGGTCGTTAGGACTGATGTAAGTGAACAGAGAGGATGGTGCTTTCATTGACTTAATAGGGAAAACATTTTCTGCACAAATGTGCTTACCGTGGCGTAGTTCTTTTACATGAACTTTTTCTCAAAGCTTGAACAAAACAAAAAACAAAATAGCATTCATCCTACACAGACTATAAGACCACAAGCGAATTCTATTTTTCAACGTGGAACAGAAAGCTCTGGCACCAATCTTGTATTTCGGATGAGCTTGGTCGATAGGTGTGCTTGAAACAGACTTTTAAAGAAGTGAGCGAACTTGCGCATCACTAGGCAACATAAACAAACACGACCTCTCAGGTGATTCTCAACAGGACGAATGTGAGGTATTTCAATACCTCAACGCCTTTAACTGGATTTTCGTAGATCTAGTTAAGATATCTTAACGCTAACAATTTCAACTTCTACACGTCGTCATTCTTACTGTCTGAAACAACAAATGAAGAAACTACTTTGTTCAAAGTTTCTGTTAGCACGACAGTTTAAGGAAGTGCTATAGCCTTACAGAATGCTAAACACGTTTTACACCCAAGACGGCTAATAGTTTAGTTATGCAATTATTCCACTAAAATAAACATTTTCCATCAAAAGTAACTTCGTCTAAGGAAGGTCTGCAACTCAAATGTGACTCAAAGTCCTTCGCAACTTCTTTCACTCAGCTTTTTCACATAACATATTCGTAGCAGGACATTTGTTGCTGTTTCACGTTTGCGTGGAACGTCGCTGATGAATCAGCAACACACGACGCCATTTACGTGCACATTTTATTTTGTAGTCTTTTGTGGCGGATGTGAATGTCATGCATTCAATAAATTGTTGTTTGCAACCGGAGAGTGCCGCAAAATTTAACACGTGTTTCATCAGCAAACCCTCTTTGCTTTGAAGCTGTTTGAAATGTCAAGATAATAAAAACAGGGCAAGGAGACCGCACCTCTCGAAGGTTGGCGCCTAAATCTCGTAGTGTACTTCGACTCTGTCTTCCGCCGTTGCTCTCCAGTTCCTTCAACCGCCGGTGATACGAGTCCAACTTCTTCTGCATCTGTTCACGGCAGAAAATGTTAACGCACGTACAGAGTATCTGGATCCAGACAATGTATGGATAGCGCCAATTAACTGCGAGTGCTGACAACGGTCCGCTTTTCCGAAGGCACGTGGTTGACCGAATCAACACAAAAGGATCAGTAGTTTTGGATTTATGTGACATTAATAGCGGTCCCAAGTAATAAGCAAGCCGTCGCTGCAGTCACCATGCTAAATGGCTCAAGGGCCATTAGCCATTTCCGTACCTGGATAAAGCCGCTAATCGATTGACGGCATTGTCCCCGAAACATGCCAGAACTTCAACGCAGTTGCTGCACATCAATTCCAATAAAACGTTTTATGTTCGGGACCATGTTATATAAGTTAATGTTACTTGTCATACAGCGCAAAAAGATGCAAGCAAATCTACAGTTATGTGGCAGTAAGGGTCACAAGGCTGAATGCTCACTTTCTGCCGTTACCTTTGGTCCGGAGGAAGCTTATGGCCCAGGCATAATCACATGTAATGCTATTATCAAAAATTGGCTTTCGACCAATTCCGAAGAAGTGGAAATCTTAAGGTGGAAACCCATCACACAGAAAGTAAACGATTGCTTAAAATTGTAGCTTGAAATTTTTCAGCTATGGGTTTGGCGGTGAACAAAGCTTTTGTGCACTAAAAGCTTTGCTGTCGAAAGAGGCGGTGTTTGGCGGAGCCAGCCAGCTGGCTGAAACACTGGATATTGACTGTGGACAAGATGTAAAATATTTACCTATTTCATGCTGTAATGCACCATGTCATTATATTTTGCATCAGCATAGTGATTTTATGCAGAGTCAGTTTGGCATATCCCTAGGTTGTAGCTGGAAGAATAACAGCTAAAATCATCTTCGTCACTGAAGCTCTGCTGGTTGTAGGCAAAGGAAAAAAACGACATAGACAGATGTGTGAGTCTTATAATCTTATGAGCAATTTTTCGAGTGTTGGTCAACGTAAGCCTACAGGAACGGAAATGTGTCAACGCAGACGACTTATGCTTGGCAGCGCAAAGCCGTTTTTTCTTACACGGAGAGAACCATAATCATTTTACTAAAATAACATGGCAGCGAAAGCACAGCAGTGCTATCTATTCAATTAAACGATTGTCCAGAATGAAATCAGCAGCTTCTCAAAGACATACGCCAATTCAGAACCATCAGGCAGTTGGGAGGTATTTATGTATTACAATTACTGCCGTGTTGTTAGAACGGACGAAGTGGCCTATTTTTTGTTCTACAATGAAAAAGACTTGGAGAATGTCAAAGCAATGACGTCCACGCAATTACGAAATAGTAATAAACTTAAGAGGTATATTTAATAATGGGCAGCAAAGCAACAGACGCTGTGCCACAACGCTGGCGTCATGCTCGGGTGCAACGAAAAAATACAACATTGCGGTGCGTGTAAAAACAACCCAGACGAAAACCTTCCAACAAGGCATTAACGAATTTGGCAGTGGATCCGCTGATGAAAACACTGAAGCCAGGACCTGCAGTTTTTGCTTGATTTCTGAAAATATATGGCTTGCACGACTCTTCTACGCAGTATACATTGGATCTGGAAACACTGACGTCGACAGAGTTGGCATCACTGACTGTGGTAACTTGTCGTCGTATCCTCTGACAACTAGTTTCCAAACCAGACCATTTTCAGCCTCTAAAAGGCAGTTTAGTGGGACGAGATGCAGTGTTAAAACTGAAATGCACAAGTGCTCATGTATGCGTTCTCAACATTTACCTTCTATAAGCTCCATGTTGTCACGTGTTTGAAGAAACCGACAGGTTGCGCAATAACTGAGTGTTTATATGCAAGTGTAACACGTGTTCCTCCCGGTGCCAACACTCACAGTTGCACAGGGCTGCCGATGGAACGTGAATGGAGCTAACTATACAACTTAGCTGAACGCGGGGTCAATATGCACTCGTGGGACTGCGCGAGTAGCCAATTCTTATCCTTGATAAGGCCTTGCAGATGGCGCAACTTCGTTGCAATTGCTAAAATGCATTAATATTGAAGTGGCAATCAAACTTGCTACATCTGTGAACGTTCAAGTTATATGCAACCGTGTGCATAGATCGATACAGAACAACCGATTTGATAAAACTAAGATAACCTTGAAAAAAGAAACGAAACGATTTGGTGTCCTCCGTGTAGTTCGGCAAGGAAGCGCCAGAATGGCAATACTCGGGCGAGGCAGATAGGACGTTAAGTCTAAATTAATGAAACAATGCTGAGCCGCTTAGGCAACTACTTTAAAATCACGGCCGTTTACCACACGCAGGTCGGCAAAACATCTATTGCCAGGAAATGTTGCAGCAACAACAAGTTTTGCAATTTGCACGACGCGACGCATTTGTCAGTGCTGTCGTACAAGCGTACGAACGCTGCACATGGCGATGACATATGGAAAGCTCAAATCTCGGACGTTAGCAAGCGAAAAGCGAACTATATGGCGGCCGTCGGAGAGGTCGCGCAGCTGTTTCGATTAATTCGGTAGCACTGGAACCGTCAAACAACATTCGATTTCTGCTTGTATATTCTGAACTGCGCAAACGCAACTCCTGTAAGAAATTAGTTGTCCCCAAAAGGACAAAATCAATTACGGTCAACTGTTTGATACTGCTGCAAAAACATTGCATTTGCAACGCGGATAACTGACAACATAACCATGACCATTGAATACTGATACCATTTGCAGGCCAAAGAACGAAGACGAGTCAACTGACCAGCTCGACAGTTGATTTGATACATCTATTGCATGGCAGGGAAAAGCTTTCAACTTCATGCAAGGAAACGTTGCAACAGAAAGGGCAAGTTCAGCAGCAGTTCGCTTTAAAGAAAGCTTGTATCACCTAAATGAATGCTTGCGAACAATTTTCAAGCAAATTTAGATTTCTTCGAACGTCTGATGAAGTCAAACTCATGCTTAAATTAAGAACGAATCAAAGTACAGTTGACGACTGACTGTTTTAATTATTTATCATAAAATGCATCTATATTGGTTGAAGAAAGAGTGATAAAATGTCGTCCAGCAACGCCCCCAATAGGTTCTGTTTCACAAAGCGCTATGGCACATTCGAATAAATTCCCTCAGCCGGATGCACAGTGATGCAAAACCTAGAAAAGTACAAAGCAGTAGAAACTCTGTCAGTAATCTGCAGAAAAGCAGCCATTGCAAAGAACTCCAACAAAACCATAAGTAAAAAGTGGGGAGTAACAGGAAAAACAATTACCGCGTAATCACGGAGGCCAGAAAATTGGGAAGAAAATCTACAAACACCTTAGACTGCAATAATGCGACGGTAACCAGCAGTGATTGAAACAAAACTGTCGCATCGTTTTCGATTTGCCATTTCGTCTTGCGCGGTACCTGGACCATTGCGAGAAACTCAGTAACGCAATTTCAAACAAAACAAACTTAGTCTTTGCAGTAATTGAGAGATTTGAATAAATACGAAATGGTTGCGGTTACTGGGGCAACCACAGTGGGACAGCAACAAGGGAAATGCTTTGCCCTGTGAATCACTAGTTTCTCAACTAACTTATCTGTGAAGAATGTATTTGATTGCTAGTTTTGAAAATACAACAAGGTAGGTAGTCAGTAATTTGAGAAATCGGATGTTACGGTTTTACTGATTTTTAACTTCGTCACGTGAACTGCCATTATTAATTTCGTGAAAATAAGGCTTTTTCGATCGGTTCAGCATTAAAGCTGGTGGTAATGGCAAAGCAAAAAATTAAAACAATTTATGCAAAAAGCAACAACATAAAATTACGCAAAAACATGAATGCGAAAAGGAAACAGAGTGACATTCGGTAAGCTGGAATGGCAAGAGCGCCTGTTAAGATATTGCGCAGTTACAGCTGCGGAAATGAGTGAAGTCGCGCTTTTTTCAGCAGGTAACGAACAAAGCTTTCACAAAACTATTTTTAACGAACACGTGTGTTGGTGATGCATCATCTAACACTGCAATTCGTGGTGACAAACTGGTTATCGTCATCTTTTGTTAAGAGAAAGGCTGATGCCGTTACGGCGTGGATAACCTAGTGCTGAGAAATGTCATCATTCACATGAATTTTAATGCAACTGGATTCACAATCTCATTCAAAACATTTTTAACCACTTACTTCCCCCTATGCATCATAACATTACTCTATGATGCAACAATGCTGCCATTTACCAGATCTTTCTACAATAGGTAGACATCTGGGACGTTGCCACTCGCCATTTGTAGTGTTTCACATTATTAGATATGCTACGAACCGGGATGGACTTGGATGTGGAGTTATAACAAAATTTAGGCTAAAGATAGGTTTCAATTTCAAATGACATCTTCGAAATTGGCACGTGGAATCTAACAATCGGCTAATTAAGGCTCCCCTGCATGGTACACACCTACATTATGATGGCTATCGCTTGTCGTCCAGATGAGCTCGTCACTCGGCAGAAATAAACGGTAATCATTGCATAGTGATGAGCAAATCGTGGCCGTCGAAACTTTGTTGGAAATGGCCTGCAAAGCTCAAACGAACGGCCGTCCTTCGAAAAAAAGCGAAATCTCATTGGGCAACGAGGATGCTGGTAATGATTATGAAAAGTGGACACAAATCCTTGGAATGACGATTTCGTGAAAACCTTTTTATACAGGCCGTTAGTTCTCCACCATTACGAAACGTCGCGGAAAAGCGGGAGAAGGCACGTTCTGGCTCGGCCGGATGCACTAAGGTCAACAATGGTCCGTTAAAATGCCCGCGGGCCATATAAAAATCTCCCGCGTATTAACGATCGATTGGGTGACACCAGACGCAAATTAAAAACTTTATCTTGTGCGTTTTACTCATGAAGGATTCTAACCAAGCCGCTGAGATCATTATCTGCCTAAAACTGCTACGGATCGATTTACTTTTTCCAGACATTCGAAGCTGTCGCTCTTCTGTTCGCTTCAAGGAAGCAAACAGTTGAGGTAGTAACGGTTACCAGTTACAACAGCGACCATACGCTGCAAGCACTTTGCGCTAACCACCTAGCTTTGAAGTTTTGTAAATGATCAAATCACTTTTCAAACATGTCTTTGAACAAAAACATGGAATGTTCAGAAAAATCAGCGCAACGCCATTAAGTGTCTTGTAATTTGCTGCGCAAAAAACATTCGGGATTGTTCAGCAAATTAGAGGTAAAAAAACAACTCTGTGGAAACCCAACTTTTCAGTATTGGTTAACGCTTTTAATTATTTGTGCAGTTCTTTGACAAGATTTTATTCGAATATTTTCTCTCGGTAAAACTGTTTGCAATACATTTATTTTCAAAAATTGTTTGTGAAAGTTATTCTCTAAAGAACTTTTGTTAAAAAAGATACTTCCAAAAATTTTTTGTAAACTTCACTGCTACGCCATTGAAATCCAACCTTGTGGTTGTTGTGTCATCTACTTGTCGTTAATTTGAACAAAAGTAGAAAAATAAACGAATTAAAAAAGTTTACATGAGTATAAGTAGCATCGCTAAAACCTTCATATAAAGCATGCGGAAATTCGGGTGGAGCACGTTTTGCTAACTTTACTTCAACTTAATCGATGCAACTGCTGTGTTTACGTAACACGAGGTTTGAGAGTGTGAGATTTCTCACTGCATGCTTCGCACTATCCACAAAATGGTAGACCTAGGCCGCGGTTACAGTTAAAACAAGATCGTCTTCAGCGCATATCCAAATTACAGCTATGTTAGAACTAGACCAGTGGTTCCCAACCTTTTTTATGTCGTGGCCCACCATCACAGAATAGAAAACGCTACTCTGTCTTCATTTAGGCACAAATACGAGCAAACAAAATTTGTGCTTTACGATAATACATCAAATTTTATTCAATTTTAGCATCAGCAACGCAAAGCAGACCGCGAGATTAACCTCATTGCGATTTTTGTTCTTGCGTGACGTTTTCGACAAGATTGTGAATTCTTGACTGCGTTGTGGAATGAGTGCATCTGAGATTGTCTTCTGGCGTAAAGTTGAATCGGTTTCGATATTTTGCTTTCGCGTGCAGAAGGGTAGAGAATACAGATTCACATAAATGTGTCCCGAGGAAGAGAAGTAACTATCGGAGAGCTTCTTTTCAAACATTTGGATAAACGTCAGACACCTTCAGCCAAAAATCACAAATTTTATTAGTTTCGAACACGTATTTGGCCCCAGACTTGTTCCGAAGGTCGACGAGTTATCTTTCATGCAATCCGCAACATTCTCGAGTGGAACAACAAAACGATTTTTCACCAAATCAAAGTTTGATTTGATGATTTCGGGAAAGTCCAGCACAAGTTCCTTACGAAGCCCTCCAAGGCGTTGAACAACTTTCGATGCGATATCAACATTCACTTCATCACCAGCCTCTGTGGCAAGATCTCGAACAAGCAAAATTTCCTGCTTGAGCTTTTCGCTTCCAATTGTCAAGTTTTTTTCACGAATGCGCTGAGGTGTCAGTGAAATCGACGATTGTCCTTCGACTTATTTGTAGTTTTAGATTAACTTTATTGAGTTGTTGAAATATGTCAGCAAGATATGCCAGGCGGGAAATAAAATGGTTATTATCGTGACTGGATACCATTTCGTTTTTTCCTTGATCGTTGAGAATTGATTTTAATTCTTATCCTGTTAAGTTGCATACTGCTCGATGCGTGCATCTGAGCCTACTATTATGCATACTAAATCTAGCCTGATATGTTTGGAAAGTTAAAACACACAGATAGATAGAAAGCTTGACAGAAAACCGGTTTACCGACATTGCGTCGTCAGCGATGTTTCAGGTTCACGAGGGGTGCTTCTCATCATCACTCAGTTAATTTAAACACACCAAAATGCGAAATGGCGCCATGGCCCACCTAAAAACCGCCTGTGGCCCACCGGTTGGGAACCGCTGAACTAGACGATCGTGGCAACAATTGACCTCCACTGGCAAATAGACAAAAAGTGTGCAGGATCTTACAGAAGACTGCCCCATCATTTCCACTTCATGAACTTATGTTCACAGCAGGCAAGCGAGCGACGCCTCGCATATTTCACGATTAGCTTACGTACGAGGGAGTTAAAACATCCACAGGGAACGAATTTAAAAAATGCCACAGCAATACTGAAGGTAACCATACAGCTGTAGTGTTGCAGGTGCTGCGTTGGTGATTTCCATGCCCGCTGCACACACGAAAAACTTGTCAGCAAGTCAGACGCTTAGAAAGGGGTTCTGTGGGATGAGGCCAAAAACATCTTCAGAGGGGGGCTCAAACGTATTTCGCACAACGACAATAACCCACGCTCAAAACAACTGGTAAATCTTGAATAATGCGAAGCATTAACCATCGAAATGCTATTTTGCTGGTCGCATAGCTAGTAAAAGACTCTCCATAACCCAAGGCGGAAAATTCAGACCTGTGAAACAGTTCAATAGGTCCTACCTGTTTTACACACAGAAACAAAAAGCTTGTGTGTTGAGGACGAATGCTGAAAGTTTTGACAACCTTCAAGAACCTATGATACGACTGGTAAGCAGTGTTCCCTCTGAGAAAATCCTACACTGAGCAAATATTTGTTTTGTTGCGCACGAACCGCGTGCAACTGCGCAACCATGCAGACACACAAACAGTGAAGCGTTCCCAACGTTGAAAGGGCTATGCGATAATATATATATATATATACGTATACTAAATTTAGAAGATTGGAAGTGCGCAAGAATGAGATTTCACTGCGCAAATTGTCTGATGGTACTGCGCAATTGCGCACCTTAGAGGGAACACTGCTGGTAAGTTTTATTCACGTGAAGTTCTCTTGTTCAATTAAATAGGGAAATTGCACATTGATAAGTGTCATAATATTCTTACTGGTCAATCTGTGAATATTTGCCTACATGCCAATCGAGTGCAAGCTTACAGGCATCGGACAATACATGAAAGCTGGCAGTGATGTGATATTAACCAATAGTAAAACTCGTCAGTGGCGAGGGACACAGCACTGGCACAAAGCGCTGGAATTTCTGACAAAATCATTAAAAACCGACGGACACCAGTGGTGTACGGGAGCCGGAGCGTAGGAGTGGACTCCGACCGGAGTCTTAATGAATTTCTAAAATATGAGTGGAGCCGGAGTTGATTTTTTCACTTAAAGCCGGAGTGGAGCCAGAGTCACTTTTTGAATACCTTATAGCATTCAAGTTGGAGGTTAAGCAAGCGTCGGAGTGGCAAACTTAAAAGTGTTTTGGAGTTGGAGCGGAGTATATTCAGACAAAGCAGGAGTGGAGTCGGAGTCAAAAGCTCAAGACTCCGTGCACCACTGACGGACGCCTCACAGCAACGCCGGAAAAAAAGCTTTCTACGAAATGTAACAAGCCCTGGTTTCTACGAAATGTAACAAGCCCCAAAGTTTCTACGAAATGTAACAAGCCCTGGTGCGTCCAAACGCTGTTTGTAGCGAAAATAAACCTCGACACATTGGATTCATTACCTGCCCAATGACGTTGTTGGACTTCTGGTTTTTCTTTTCAAAAACGCTCTTAATGCGACTGGCCTGCTGCTTGTCGGCGGTGTTGACCAGCTTCAGGTACTCTGCCACGTTTTCGTCCTTGGCCTCTTGCTCAGATTTGATCGCCTCGCTGTGCAATGTAAACGCGACCGGTGACATCGAACGAACACACTGCGCATCGGTAGCAAGGCGCTTGAGGTAGCAGCGCTGCTTGCGGTGGCACAAAATCGTGGCTCGCCATGGTCTGTTTTCAACTCCAACGATTGTGATTCACGTCACAGCGTTTACGAAAACTCAAGCATGAATTTACGAGTTGCAGTAGTTTCGCGAGGCAACGAAAAACCCCAACCATCACGCGAGACAGTTCAGATAAAGGTTCTTGATATTGAAAACAAAAACGCAAACTCAATCGTTTAAATAAAAGTGATGTTGGACGTTCCGAAAACTACTGTTTTCATTGTCAGCAAGCTTCAATTAATTAAATGCAGAATGTTAAACCACAAAACAAGCGGGTGGTGCAGCGTGCACCAATGTATTGATTTCAGCCAATGCACCATCAATCATGTCTGGGAAGCTAAATCAACACGAGAAAATCTGCCTTGCTGATCGCGGTTGACAGTACACTGATTGAGTCGATTTTTGCATACATGCCGCACCACCTGCAGGCCTTGCGGTGTAACGTTTCACGCTTTATTCTATCTGGCAATGAAAACAGTCCTTTTCTGCAAGCGTTTGCCGTTTATGCTATTAGTGTTGCAAGATCAAACTTTTTCACTGATGACACTACTCCGCTTTATTGCTTAGGCGGCATAGAAGCGTCGTACGAGTGGCGAAGTGCGTGGAAAATTCACACAATGAAGATAAATAAAGGCGGAATCAATAAAATTCATTGCAACCAAACTCTATCACGAGAGAGAGTTTACAGTTCGTAGCTCCGTAAATAAATCTTGTTTTGGGAAAGCCATCCTGAAGAAGGGCTGCGAATTACCAACTTACAGTAAGCAACGAAGCTTTTGACACACAAAACTTGATCGGCAGTCGTAAGAGAACGGCTCTTTGCAAGGGCGCAACTGAAATATGCTCAGCTGCGTTGCGATATTTGCATGCTCAAAGCAAATTACAGTTGAGCTAAAAGTGCAAAACATCAGAGTTCCTCGCAAAAAGCCACGCTGACATCTGTAGTAAAAACTGACAAGCTAAGCAAGACACTAGCGGTGTAAAGGTTTTTCGGTTAAAGAAGGTCTTGTTAATTTTTGAAAGTTCAGCTTTAGAAATAGTAAAAAATAAAGGGGTCACAATCACGAGTCTGTGTAACACCTTTTTCTGGTCTTAAATGAAAACGCAAGGAATTTTAGTAAAGGTTGGGTTGTGCGAAGGTACTCTTGTCGGGGGAAATTGAAACCATCGACTGGCGTAAGAACGAGACAAAAGTATTTAAAAAACGGGAGTAGCACAAGCTGTCCACTCTGTCAAACATTTCCACGTATGTTTATGGCTGGAACCAAGAAAAACCTTTGAACCTTTTAGTTACTATCGTAGCGGAGGTACAAAAAGCCTGACAAAATCCAATGCATAATGCCCGCAATCGTTTATTGCGAATGAGATGAACGGCTGTCAATCGGATATTTACCACACACAGTCAGCTAGTTTCGAGACTACATGCTCATTGCACCTGGTTCTAGTAAAAAATAAGATCTCATCATCCGGTCAACATAACGATTGCAAAAGGACAGGTGTATTTAATGAAGCTGGGATTTAGGCATATGCAGTTGAGTTCACCACAACAGTGGTTCTTAACCTTTCTTTGGGCTATGGACCATCTTTTCAAAAAAATATCCGATGGATCAGTTTTCTATGCTGACACCTCATGAACAACTAGTCAAAATTGTATTGCACATAGGTCAGTGAACTCTGTGGCATGTTCAATCTTAGTGCTTAATAAAATAATTATCAGTCAAAGATTTTTGAAACTCTGTGTGGATCACTAGAAATTCCAGATGGACCACTGGTCTTTTTCTATTCATCCAACGATTCCGCAGATAAATGCACACAGAAAATGTCGTAAACAGTGGTTTTTCGGGGGTTTTCCAGCTTTCCGTGTGAGGTGAGTCTGTGCCTTATAAAGGACGTGTCTGGCATGACAGACAAGCGGTAAAAATTGACGAAAACAAATGGATCAGAAGTAAAACTTGAAGACCAGAGCAGCTTGGTTAGCAACTTTCAGAGAATTTAGACAAACAATAATGATCTTTCACAAGCTAACGAACACTGACTTTTTTATCAGTATCCAGTACTTGCCAGTATCGTGAAGCTCTAGCAATGCAGCAGCGATTCAGTATAAGCTTAACAACTGAGTGTCTTCTCAGCGTCGCTAGTGAAAGTGTATCTACCCATTACTGCCACGTGCATAAAACATACATTCTCACAGCTAAAGGCTTTTCACCTATGCAAAGAACTGCCTAGTGGGGCGATTTAATTGACGAGAGGCAAGGTAAAAAGATCAAACAGTGGGACGCACCATTGCGATTGCAAGGTGATGGTTTGCGCATAGCGTGAAACCTGCCAATCTTTACGGATGAACTCAGTAATTAGCCAGGTCGGTGGAGACAAATATCGCGCAACGAGAAAGCAAACCGTTGCGACATGAACTGCAAAGTAAACAACAGAAGCTAGCAGTCACAACGCACGCAAAGGCGAGAACGTGTAGTTTGACTACGATCACATAGTGCGTGAAAAAGCGGAACAAGTGCACTGTCAACATTACAGCGAGAGTTAAGCCAGGAAGACCTACTACTTGCCCGCCCCTTATGCAAACATGCAGACGGGATTAGCGTAATATTTCGCGTATTGAAACCCTAATAAAAGCACAGACACCCACCACGCAACGGTATTTTCAGCAATGACTGCACAATTGGTTTATGCAGTTCTACAACCGTGCACTTTAATTCAGCTACAAAATGCTCAGAACGCCAACGGCGGACCTGGGCCAGCTGTTGGGGATGGGCGAAGACGATAAATGTGGTAACATTTTTTATATTTAGGGGTGGCATTTTGGAAATGACGCGCTACTGCAAGTGGGCTGTAGTTGATCGGGGAAGCTACTTGTACCAAATAGTCCCCTGGATCTACCACTGTAGCACGTTTGCAAAGCCATTAAAACCGGGGTAATGACAAGCAAGCCGACAGAATCGTGAAAGCTTTTTGACATGTACCTTATCTTTAATATCTTATGTTGAATATGTTCCAACTCGACTGAAAGACGAGAGCGTTGGTCGTTGCCAGTCGGCGGAAAACCGTCAACAGTGTCAAAGGACGATGCGCTGATATTGGCCGAGCTGCCGTCTGCGCCCAACAAAAAACATTAAAATACCTGTTAAGAAGGTCGTTCGAGTTCCAAAACGATGGGTTATAATGCCTTGCCTTCGCTGATCAAAAATTTTAGAGAACCTCAACCAACAAGAAACCACACGGGAAAAAATGCACAAGAAAGGACCTATTCTGAATGAAGAACTACTACGTTTTAAGACAGGGTTTCCCAAACCGGGATGCGTGACGCGTATCTGAAAGTCGAAACTACAGTAGGTTTGTTGAAATAAAAATATACGTCGTATAAGACCCAATCGATATAGGTGTTTCGAATAAAGCGCCTTGAATGATTGGTCATAACTAGGGCAACCAAAAGTCAATAAAGTCAAAAATTTTCTGCTTTTTTTAAAGTTTATGAAACGTCCACAAACGAAGTTTTACGCTGATACCATGAACCATTCCAAAGTTATTAGGTAAAAAAAAGTCAAAATTTTGCATCAGGTCAAAATTTCTTGTAGCACAGTTTTTATTCTTTATCGATATTTTTACTAAAGCTACAAAAACAGATTTTGATATGTTTTTGCAACTTTAGTTGCAATTCTGACATAATAAATGGCTTTGTGGTGACCTGCGACGTAATAATGTTGTTTTACCCACAACTGGATTGAATATTGAAGTAAGCTGTGCGCGGTAAGGCAAGAAACGTGATCTTACAGTACTTGATTTGGTAAATGCCCATAGTGTTTTAACTTTATAATACTCTCAGGTCTGACTCTACTGTAGTTATTGGGGTACTTATCAGCATATTATGCCCAAGGTTAGGCAACCAGATTATTTAAAAGTTAGAAGCATTCTGCATCAACATGCTTCTGAGTTTACCTCAACAGCCACCTAAGGGTGATTTATTTGGCAAATTCCGTGACTGCTAAGTAAGAAGTTACAAAAAACTATGGTGGAATCATATCGCCCCAGTGCAAAGTATCACGGAGGCTCGTTTCGTGAAGCTGAAAGTAGCCAGGCTTTTTTAAGAGATGCTATGTTTATATTCGAGACTTAGCCGAAAAGCTACATTTTGTTTCATTTCAACAGAATAAACATTTTTAATCTATCCGTTGGAATTCCAACACTGTATATGAATATGATTTGTATTCCACATTTCAATTGCAAACGCAGGAAATTGATGGGAAAGTCAAAATTTTAAGTTTTTAGGTCAAAAAATTGGTTGCCCAAGTCATAATTTTTTTCCCCGCACCATGTATCAATGCATGTGTTATCGCAATTCTCTTGACTGTGATACGTAGGCAACGTAGTGAAGTATAATTCGGGATCAGATCGTGTCACGCAAAGTTGGGGATTCGTGGAAACATTTGACATCCACAGGGGTTGGTAAGGGGTTAAAGTTACGCAACCATTTAATGGCTTCAATTGTTGTTAGTCAGATAAAAACGTTGCAGTTTCACACAGCAAAAAATAGAACCAGATATCGTGTGATGCGATTACTGATAAAATGTGCGGAATTAAATTTAAAAAAAGATAAACATGAATAGTCAGTCACCAAATGCAGTAAAATTGTGATCACGCTAATGCTAGGCTTGCAAACCATTTATTGAAATGGATATAGGTGCGAGGGTTTCCGAGAGGAGAGCACCGGCATGAGGAACAATGGAAGAGTTCCTTGGTTCGGTCACAACACGATCATTCTGCGCTGAAGTCTGTTAGGAGAAACGATAAAATAATCATGTTGCTCTTCACAATTGATCAACAACAGCTACGATGTTTTAACGGGGAGATGCACAGCATTTCGACAAGGTTTGTAGAGGGTCAAATTGGAAACATTAAATTTTAGGACATTTCACATGGAACGAAACGGCTAAGCGGTACAGTTGGTTGAACGTGTGCCATCAAGCTGGTAGGCGGGGTTTGATTCCCAACCGCGTCAAAGCGAAGAGTTGAGAAATGGTACTTGTGGCCTGTCCAGCCTCAGCGTTAATGGGTGGGTGCAAGGAAACGGTTCACGTGCGGTGCTGCCACTGACTTGCCATCAAAGTAACTTTCACTACGAAAGTACATGGTGGAAGCAAGCGGGAACATATTCCGCAGACTCGTGATACTCCGAGAGGAGTACAGAAAGCGAGTATGAATAAAGCTGAACTGCACAGCTGGCCCTTTGCTAGGTACACCTACCGAGTTGGGCGCAGCTAAAAGTAGTTCCGTGTCAGCGTGACACCAAACATTGCAACATATTAATGACTAAGCTCAGCACTTAGCAGCACTCATATTTCCGCCACTGGCCGATGACAGCAGCTGGTCAGATGCGCAGTGGCAGTTAAAACAAACTTGAGAACTTAATACATCAAGTCACTCTGGTCTAAATACATCACATGACACAAAAGCGTGTTTGAACCAGACGCTGCTGAATTTCGGGGCCAAGCCACAAGCAAACTTGAGAGCTTAAAACAACAAGTCGCTTAAACCACGGAAATGTGTCAAAAGCAAACGCTGCGGAATTTCGGGTACAAGCGACTTTGCGTTTTTCAAAATAGCTTCGGTTCGGATGCGCAAGGTAATAAACAGCAAGCAGCAAATGAGTTCAAGAAGAAATACATGAACCAACATCCAGACTGGATATTTGTAATGCCACACAGTCTCGTCATTACCATTAGCGACAAAACTGAAACAATGGCTGCAAGCCAAGGGTGGGTTTGCGTGGTGGTAACGGAAGAAAGGGCTAGAAACAAAACACGCGCGCATTGCAATAAGCCGGTGAAAACTTCAACCCTACTAATAAAGCAGAACAGAGTAAAACGTTGATGTCTAGTAAAGTCTTGCAAGAAACAATACTTTCATAACGCAACAGCAACACTTTCATTAAAGTCATTCGTAACGCAACAGCCAATACTTTTATTACGCAACAGCCAATACTTTCATTAAAAGTCATTCGTTGTTGCGTTATTGTTTCTTAATTAAATAGTTTTATGGAAAAAAACTACAGCACCTCAAGCAACAAACTACTGTACTGACGACTTGCCTTGTATTAAGCTGACCACTAAATGAATGCGCGAAATGTAAGTATAATCACCGAATTTTGCTGTAGATCTCGACAGTTTGGATTCTACAGTAACTTTCACAAGATTAAAGCCATGGCGACTGACCAGACTCTTCATGAAGGTTTTAGGAAAAGTACCAACAAGTGCATGTGGATCTCAAAGATAGGGACAAAAGTCTTGAGACCAACGTTTGTACTTTTCATTGATTTGCACATGCGGCATGGCAAGCAAGGCATTCTTTGAAACCATATTTTTTAAGAGAAATTACGCAACATTTATTAAATTCAAACCGTTCAGGCTACGTTGCTGGAGAATATTCTCCTTGATTTGTGGCTACAATTCAGAATCCGACAGCTACTACTAAGTGCACTTAAGCTTTTGCTTTCTAGCAATCACATTATTTGGTGGCTAATTTTTTGCGTAGATTTTGCACAACGGTAAGAAGTCACCAGAGCTAAACATAGCAAAACGAAGTTGTTCAAACATACTTTTACAATGTTACGTTGTAAAGCACAAACTTGCGAAAGATTGCGACATTGCATTATTCGAATGCTTTCAAATCAATACATCAGATAAGAATTAGTGGAGTTGTTGTAAAGGTGAAAGTTATTTCAAACACTGTACAATTATCAGATTACAACTGCGTGACCAGCATTGAGATCTTATCATTCGACAGCAAAGCGACATCAGCATCGAATTTTTCGTTGCCATGGTTGTCAGCACACAGGTGGCCAGTGCGCACAACGCCGCACTGCGACGAAACCCTAAAACACTGAAAATCAGGCAATTGATTTATTGTTATCGAACTCTGCAATGAAATGCCCTGAAAACACTCAGGTTGATATCACAGCCAAAACAGTTAGAAATCCTAGAGATTTAATGGTTGACTATCAACTGCCGTGTAACATTAGGAAGCGAGCACCTGTCACAGCACATTTATCCTGTCAATGACAGAAAGTACTACACGCCCAACTGTGCTTGCATATTTGATGTCTCTCAAACAAATCCTGACGCAAAGAAGTTGTAACCCGAATAACCACCAGGTGGTATGTCTTCAAACACGCTCAACACAGCCCAATAAGCACATGCTGAGTTGTACAACACAGAATAATAAGCACACACCTATTGCTTTCCGCCCTGCTATTTGGTCAAGGCAAAAATGAAGCAAATTAACAAATCTGTCATCATTTAAATCCAATAACACCATGCTTCCAAAGATCATTCCAAGCCATGTTGGCACAAGGATATATTATGCTCAACTACTGGCAACAGGAAGGTGTGCTTGCCCTCAAATGGGGCTACAATGGGAAGATCTACTCTACAACACGTCATGCAAGAACAGATAATACAACACTTTTATACGCAACAGAACTACCTGCTTCCGCATTGCTTCGATTTTGCATATTCTACAGCTTATTGCTCCGGTGAACAACGCCCCACACAGGCTGCCATAGCACCTGTCAACCACGCATACGAACAGTACTGGCGATACTGCTCTCACTGGCAGAAGTGGCTGCTCTCAACTTTGGCGTAAACTACAGCGTGCCACGTCGTGTCGGCAAATCAAACGGTCAATGTTGCCTTGCTCACGGTCAGGGTACAAGGGGCAGTGAATGACGTAAGTCATTTACAGAAAATAAGTAGATGTGATACTGCGTTGTTGTTCTTTAATTGTGAGCACACTCCATTGCGTTGTCGTTGCAGTGAAGTTCAGCACAGGGTTGCCAAGTCCAAGTGAACAAAAAATGCCAATCCACTTGCAAAAAAATGCCAAATCGCTTCAAAAAATGCCAAACAAGCTGAAACAGGCTGAATGCTGTTGGTTTTGATATTACCAGATGAGTAATTT
>JGI24021J15306_10000593_pt1 | contig 29168 bp, 21 predicted proteins | sample Ectturendosymbi1_FD_15306 | JGI IMG/M metagenome (IMG submission 15306) | reverse complement strand
TACCTCTCGTACCCCCCTCTCGTAGGCCCTTCTTACCTTGCCGGCAAGCAAAAAAAACAGTAAAACAGTTTTGTTCAAGTAATCCGAATCCGACCTGTACATAGCCTGAAAGAGTTTCAACATTCACCAGACGTTAATTGCCAACCAATTCTACAGTAAATTTGAAAGCAGCATTAGCTACAGCGTGAAGAGTCAGCAGAAAAATCTAACGAAAGTAGAAAGATGCTTTTGATTTTGTACGTGATGAGGCCATTGACACTGCCGTTTACTTACAGCAGTGCTCTTCAACCTTTTTGTCATCGTGGAACCCCTGACATACTTTCGCATTTGTCATGGAACCCCATTAACAAAAATAAAAAAATAAAAAAATTACTCGTAATAAAATCAAACATTTCGCTATTAGACACTTCAACATATAAACAGTTATTACAGATGTTAAAAAGCAGTAAATTTATAATGACTCGGTTGCAGTCTCGTCGCCACGGGAGGCTTTGGTGGGCTTAACCCCTCCCAAACAAAGCTCTAAGCCCCTCCAAATTGAAACGTGAAACACTATAAATAAGTGGAGTTTTGGTTAACTTTATAATGTCAAGCCCCCCCGCACAAACGCAAACCTCCCCTATTGAAAACTTTCTGGCAACGGTTCTGCTTGGTTTTCTTGCATTTCTGGAATGTAGCTGCTATACATTCAGAATTTGGTCATCCGGCAAAAAGAACCCGTATGTCAAATATGTGTCGTCCCATTTTCTAACTTTGTCAATTGAATTACATTTGGTCTGCTTCGGATTAGGTGCCTCTTTTGCATTTGGTGCCACCGTTCACACCTTCGTTGTTGTTATTATTTCGCTTCACATGAGAAAATTAGCTATGTCTCTTCATCTGGCTTGACTAAATAGTAAAAAGTTTGATTTCACACTGTTTATACTTTATTCCCACAAAGGTTGAACATCAGCTCTAGTCTGTGACTCAGTCTACTCTCTACTACACTCAGGTTGAGTCTACTCCAGTGTTGCCACTCTGTTGTTACGGAAAAGTACTAGATTTCATGATAAAAAAAACACTAGATTACAAATACGTGACAGATTTGTCAGATTACAAGAAAATTGATGTTGTACTTAAGAACAGGCCGGTGTTTGATGAACATTATATATTTGTTTATTTGTCTCAGACCAGATGGTCCGTAGAACACACGCAGACGATGATTCTTTTACGCTTTAAATATTTCAATATTTGCTTAAAGTGCAACACTTTTACACGATGGTAAATTGCTTCATGGGGGAAAAGGCCAACCATACATCCACATCATTGCTCTTGAGAAATTCTTTGTGCTCTGAAATGCGAAACATCGGAAAATGGGGAAATGGTATCTCTGTTTCATGACTTTTTCAACATGACTACAACCATTTAAAGAACCTACCATGTTACGCTTGTGTTTGTTTGTGCAAGTCACTGGAACTTTTAACAGATGATCACAGTGACTTCGTAGTGGTTTGACTCAAAACAGATTATCATTATAGGGTCTTGTGTAAGTTAAGATGTAGGCTAATTAGGTAGAACTTTTAGCAAATATTACAATTGCACTTAATCAAAAAGCCAAAAATCAAAAGGTCCTTCCGGTTCCTTCAATGCCCCGGCGTCCTTGCACTAATTTGTGTTTTTCTTGCTGAATATTAATTATCGCCAAACAGATTTTGCAATGCAGCACATCAAAATGATGCTTGTTACAAATCTTCATTTTTCCTCAATGACTCAACGCTCCTCTATGATGGAGACCACCTGCAGTAGTTGTTGGTGAGTTGTTTCGGTGTTCGCGTCTCATCAGCGCTTTTGCGCAGTAAAAACAAATCTGTGTGTAAGGTATACAAACATAGCAGGGCCTACGAGAGGGGTGTACAAGAGGTACATCGTACCCGGGCCTGTAAAGTGCTGAGGCCCGAGAGGATGAATGAACTCACGCTAAATTTTTCTGTAATCAAGCCCAAAATTACAAGTGTAAGCCACTTGCCAGTATGACAATTAATCTGATTCTAAGTCTTAGCATGGTAGCTGTTTTATCTGTATTCTGATTACTATGAAAACAAGCTATAAAGTTTCAACAAGGATACTAGAGGCGCTGAGGCCCAGTATCGGTCTTCGTACCCCCTGGCAGACTTTCCCTTAGAGGCCCTGAAACCAAGCATGCAAAAAGTAACAAGTGCTGGTAAAGTGTTTTGCTCCTCTCAGGGTTGGTCACGTGCAAACACCGATTCTGGAATGCGCTACTGCTGCATGGCTAAGCATTTTTGTGCTCCTGTGAATGACGATGCAGTTGTGGTGATGATAAAGTGTTTTGCTCCTCTCAATGTTGATCACGTGCAAACACTGATTCTGCAATTTGTACTGATGCATGGCTAACCATTTTTTCGTGTTCTTGTGTTTATGATGGCGTCTGTGATATGGACTATTGCAACCTCTCCGCTGGCGTTGCGCTGAATGCGCGGTTCACCACGAACGGAATGTACGCGAAGAACAACACCATATATACGTGGCGTGAACAAGCAATAATAGAGTGATCTGTGAAGCTTTGCGCACATGCCGCTCGGGATTTCCGATCGCGAAAGTTGAAGGTAAAATAACCAAAAGCGTCACCAGAAAGTTTTCAATGGAGGGCTTTACGTTTGCTCAGGGGGACCTGAAATTCTGAAATTTGGTACAAACTCCACAGATACGTAGTGCTTCATAATTCAATTTTCGGGGGGGCTTGGAGCTTTGTTTATAGGGCCAAAGCCCGCACGTAACCCGAGACGCAGAATGTATACAAAACATCATCATATTTTTGACTAGAGATGGAATAGGTCTGCGGTACACATGGCCCCAAGTATGCTCGAGCATGGCAATGATGACAACTGTCGTGCAAATACTGAACATTGACGCCACATGGTTACACGATGGTTTCAACATTATAGATCGTTTGTGACGTAACAATCTCAAACCTGTCTCCACGATTTTCATAGCGCCGTTTATTCGGTGAGTAACACACAACATGCGCTGAGTGAGCTGGGGAATTTGCGTTGCCAACTTGCAACGACTTTGGGAAATCATGGCGTTAAATGAATTAACCGTTTTTGTCAAATTGAATTGTAAGCATGGGCGTCCGCAGGGGGGGACAAAATGGGCATTTGCACCCCCTGGAAATTGGGCCTAAAAACCAAAATTTTCTAGAAAACATGAAGTCAGCAGCTCAGTTTCGATTATTTGATTTAATTCTTGCAATGACAGTTTCTTTGCCGGTAAGACGCGCACACTGCACAAGAGCCAGTTCACGGTCCTGGTGTCATGCAGTGGTGATCTTGCAGTTCACTTGTGTCCGCTCCTTTGCATGGTCAAACTTGGGAGCTGATTCTTCTGGCGTTGGTCTTCATTGCGTAACAACAACATGGTTCACTTCAAGTTGCAATAGTAGGCGTTTCGCCGCATGTTGCTGCTTGCTGTGGTACAGCGAGGTAGTGACTGTTGATAGCGGTAAGCCAAGTAGTTTTATACTGTGTGAAAAGAAGCCAGACTGAATGTATAGAAATGCAACCACAAGTTTGAAATATCCATTCCTAGTGTGAGGCTGAGTGTTCCTATCCATTCCTAGTGTGAGACATTAATTAAAATTACTTATTGCAGGGATGGGCAAATAATTTGGCTCAAGAAGAGCCACTTTGAGAAGGTCGCGTTTAGATGATAAACAGATTTATTTGGCGGTATTGAGTTCATTGCGCCAGATGTACTCTCCAAGACAAAGAACGCCGGGGCACCGAAAAAACACAAGTTATACAGTCAGGTGCCACAGCAGAGGGCATCGTAAAATAAATAAATAAAACAAAAAGCAATAATGGTAGACACAAAAGGTAATATTAGTTGTTCTTGACTTCTTGTGCAAATATACTTTATCCAGCGTAAGCAATTAAATGAAGCAAATGTAACCTCACAAGCTTTTCAAAAAATTTCAATATCGAAGTTTTTTTCTGAATACTTCCGCGAGCCATTGAAAACGCTGTGATGAGCCACATGCAGCCCGCGGGCCTGTAGTTGGACCACATTGGCTTAAACTACGCTTATGCAGTCTTTTTACAGACTGCGTGGCTTCTTATGTTTGCAGGCTTGTGGAAACGTACATAAGGTTTAGCTCTGGCTTCTGAGTGAACAAGTGCAAAGCTGTATTGCTCTGGCGAGTTTTTATAATTCATCTGTGCAATTTTTAAGCCTGCATGGTGTAACTTTAGTAAGTTGTTCGATAGTCGTTGTCAATTTACAGGTCTACTTCTCACTGCTTGAAAGATTTTTGCGAGAGTGTCTAACTTTCGTGTTTTTTCACTGCTACTGATGTTCTGGCCGTTGATTATTCTGAAATTATGACTTATATTTAGGCAGTGCTCAAAAATGGATAAAAAGCAGTTCATGAAAAGAAAAAACATTTCTGATAGTCAAAATGTAGAAAACATTTCAGACTACATGTTGAGAATTGAGGTTCAACCCACACAGACTAATGTGAGCACCGCAAACGTAGTTGTTGATAGTTCATGTTCAATTCACACTCAGTTGTCTAGTTCACAATAATAATGATATTGGATGATACCCCGATTCAGCAAAAGCTGTAAAGGATGACAAAAAGTACAACCTTTTCGCAAACTCGAATGCAACTCCACGTCAACATGATTTTAAAAAATGCGAACGGAGCGTGTGCTTTCATGGGGAATTTTCTTTGTGGTGTAGAAAGGGTAAAAAGTGTTTTGAGGTCCATTTGCATTGCATCGTTCGCAACCTGAAAAAGGATAAGCGAAATGTTGACGTTCCCCCCTCTCCAAAAATTTCTGCGGACGCCCATGATTGTAAGTTGTCGAGGGCTTACGAACACCCACTGCGGCTACGTTAATATATATTGCGTATGCTTTCCCCTTGACGTTATATGGCAATTTCTCTGGATAAGCCGTAGTAGAAATAACCAGGCACGTTATTTCTGTTTTGGTGACTTCAAATATCAAAAGGTTTCAGAAATTTGCAGCATCACGCTTTGAAACTGGCAATTTATGTAATTTCCGTCAGTTCGAGGGAAACGCATTTATACTGTGGAACGTAAAGGGATGGTAATCTGATCCAGCATTAACTTAACTAGTCGGTCTTTCACCTCTTATCACCTGACCACATGAAATTAACACTGAGCCCGAGAATGCTACTGCATCTGTCCCCGGGTCCAAATTTTATCTCAAACCCTTATCTATTATGAACGAATTAATTGGATTGTTTTCGAACATATTTTCATTGCAGATGAAACAGTTTTTTTATTGCAGCTGAAGAGTTTCTTTATTTAAGCCTACACAGCAAAATAAAGAGACAAGACCAGACACAGCTACAAAGCAGGGGTTATTTTTTGTATTGAATAAATACAGTGAGTGACGGCAGTTTTGCCAAATACAATAATTGTCTGTAACTGGCCGCGTTTTTACCCTCCAGGTCCATTGGTTTGCTGCATTAGGTGCGCCGGTTATTAAAAAACTGTAGCATGTTTGATCCAAATATAACGATCTGACCTCGGGGTGGATTTACAAAGCAGCGTTCACTGTATTTACAGTCGCAGTTTAGGTTAAAGCGCGCACGAGGTTTGCTGAACAGTGGAATAAGATTTTAGGGCTGAGGATGCGTAATGCTACGTTAAACCGATTTCCTATTTTATAAATTTTGCTGATGGATTCAAACACGTCGCCTTTTAGGTGACTGGTTACTTGTATACAGATACTGTATGTGCAAGATTGAATCATCGGAAAATGTAGAAAACAGAGCCCAGTCAGTCAGCTGATTCCTCGAAAGCTTGCAACGAATCTGGAGCTTTGAAATGAGGCCTTAAAACTGTTTAAGCTCATTGCTGGATTTTCTGTTTATATTTCTGCCCAAATTTTGGATTGAATTGAGTTTTCCTAACGGTTTTTGTACTTTTGTTGTGTTTAAGTGGACGATTGGTCTAGCTGCAGCCTTGATTCATCTAGTAGCCTTTGATTCATCTGGAAACAATGACAGGCTTGTGCGCATAGGCTTTTGAACGAAGAAGGTGACTTTGCTTTGTAAAATGCTTCTCCACTCTTGTGTTGGTTTTCGATGCTCAAAAGTGTTAGAAAAGTAGCAAACAAGTCACAGTGCCGTGCTCGACTGTAAGGGTTTGCCAAAAAGTTGAGGAGCTCTGCTTCTCCACACCAAAAATGAAGTAGCGACAGTGATTCAGCATATTGTAAACATCCTAGGCTTGAATAACTTCGATTCGCTGAGTAATATCTGTCCGTTAGTTTTGCTGGTAAGCGTGAGTCAGCAAAGATACATGTGTTAAAAAAGGCGTTCAAGCGTTTCTGTGGGAGCACAGGCGTGGCAGATCGTTCTTGCAAGCGGCATTCGTGCAGAGAGAAAGCGACACAAGTTTCATCTGTGGATTGTTGTCAGACATATGCGAGTTTAACAACACAGTTGCAGTGCTTTATTCAGATTTGGTTTTGATCGATCGAACTAGACTGGCAATTGTAATTTCATCTTTAGGTTTTTGAGTTTTCTCATTTATGCGTACTGATTCTAAAATTTGTGCAGGAAAGTTCCAAATTTATGTAGGCAAGTTCAAATCATGAACTAAACCAACCACAGTAGTTGGGAAACTAAACTTTTGAAGAGATATGTTGTGTGCAGACTCAGGAAACCAGCGACATACTTGATTTTGCGTAGTGTTAAGCAGTCGGCAACAAAAGATAATATCACGACGCAAGGCAGATTGTCATGGTTGAATGCGGATGTTGTTTACAACATTTCTCGCCGTGCACTGTTCCTTGGTACTGCCAACTGCGCTTTAGCGTCATTGTTGTCGTTACGTCATAAAGGAGCGTGGCGTATTGCTGGGTGTAACGGATGCCAAATTGCAGCTGCGCGCTGGCTACTTGAGTAAATTTGGGTGTTGCTCTCATTTCATATTGTAACATGATGTAAGTGTATGCCTTCGGCTAGCACTGGTACTGACAAACATGAATCTAAAAAAATGTGTTGGGAGAGTGAGGTCAAAGAATGCCATCTGTTTTGCAAACATAGCGCAAGTGTTTTGCTTTGGCAAAAACCTAAATTAAAACGTTTCTAAATGACAGAAAAACTTCCTTTCGCAAACATTTATTCCAGGAGATGAAGTAGGTTTTCAATAAATTGGTGTTGTTACTGATCAGCAGGCCTACGCTCTGTGAGTAAGAAATAAGTGTTGTAATGGAACAAAAATTGAAAGGACGATAGTTCGCCAGCAGGTTGCGCAGGTGGCTTAACAGCTCATTCAATGCCTCGGTTACGTACGAAACAAATTTAGGAATGGAAATAAACTTTTTTAACACACTCCAAATTATCTCAAGCTATTGCATACCCGAAACAAATTCGAAAGCCGAATCTTTCGCAATTTTAGCAAAAATCAAGTCAAAACGGTAAATTTTTGAGAAACTGCGTACATTTGAAGGATATTCGAAAACTTCTGCAACTTCGTAGCAGTAGTGGTAATTTTCCGATTTTAATCCGGTTTTGTCCTCTTTAAATGGAGGTGACCGGATTTACCTCCTTTCTACCATAAATTTAACTTTATACCATTTCTTCATGGTGCTCAACTAACAGCGTCTTCCTTCCGCAACCTAATCCCTAGTTATTCGTAAACTTTGTTTGTTTTCCTATTATTGAGTTCAGACAACGCCGCCCGAAAACCGCAAAACGAGTGCTTGCAAAAAGTGTGTGAAGATGGCTCAATCAGTGCGTTCCAACACGTACTGTACTTGAAAGGGATTGCGCCGTTTTGGCGATCCTTTTATTTTTTGTATGGTCAGTCTTACTTTCATTTCGATGGCACCTACTTTTGTGCAAACATGTGATTTAAATTCCAAGAATTTGTTACATCAGTTGCGTAAACATTTCCAATATAAATCGCATTTTTAGAAGACGTGAGGAATAGCGTGTCATTTGCGGCGAGCGCAAATCGATCACTTTAAAAGCGGTACTTAGGATTAGGAATTCAACTCCTTTCCTCCTGTTCAATGCTGACTCTCATCTTGCCTCATTGAAGGTGCGTGTGGATATTGTGACGTCGTGTCACAACATGGATGAATTTATTGGAGTTTGCTAAAGTTATATTCCTAAAAGTGTTGCAATTATGCAGACCCATCTGTGCATCGCGGACTTGGAGATGTTGTTTTGTGACATGAAGACATTGCGCTTGACGAATGATCTTGTGACGAAGGACTTTCCGGCAAGCCATACCTGCACCGCAGCTTTGCAGAACCTTAAAAACACTTGCTACTTTAATCATGCTCTCTTCCAATAACGCACGTCTCGGATAAGGAACACTCTGCAGATAGTCTCCCTTCGAATCGCCGTACCTTTCTCACCTGTGAAGTGATCAAAACAGAAAGTTCTGACCGTTGGTAATATTTTGCGAGGCCGTTTAGCCTTGCGCTACTGATGTTATGAAGTTCATTGGTTATTTCGTTGCAGCAAAAGCATAGCTTTACGAGTCATAATGAGAACAATAAAGCACGATGCAAGAAATATTTCTTAGTTGTCAAGATGAGAATTCCAATATGTGTCAATAGAAAGTTTCTTAGAATGAAGTCAACGGCAAAACAGGAAAACAATCGAAACATTAAAAAGAACAGCTTCACCCCTAATATGTTCAGACCCTGGCCCCGGGGGTCTGCAACATGGACGTGACTTGCTGTTCAGCGCTGTGGTATTCAATGGCCGCACACTGCGCATCGCTGAGGCATTCCTGTTGAGGTTTTTGGTAACACCTGCGTTGCTGTTGTTTGTAGTCGAACAGAGGGTCGTTTAAAATATGTTTTATTCAAGCCGTTTGGTGAGGAGGCTAAAGTATTCTTTCCTTACGTTTCGTCTCACGGCTTAGTTAGAACGAGTCGCGTTACGCTTTGGACTGCAATCGAGCTTTTTCAGATTCAAACAGTATTTGCTTCAAAGTTGTTGAGATTTTATTGTCGTGGTAAGGATCGAAGGCAAAAGCGTAAACGCAGCAGAACTGCTTTCAAAGGTAATATTTGGGAGGCAGAAGAAATTTTATAGTGGGGGAAGTCCCGTGCCCTATCTGTGCGTACTACCAAGGTCTCTGGTTAAACGGAAGGCCTTCTTACTACGAACATCATGGGTGATTGATTGTGTGACGTCATTGGTGATCATTCAATCTCAGAATGTTGTTTTTGCACAATTTCTAACAATATTGAAATGGGAAACGCACCGATGCTCACTGTCGTTTTATCGTAGATATTCAACTATTTTTAATGAAGATCAGTGCCAATTTACAGGTAATGCTGGTAATGTGTGAACAAAAAATTCTAAACTGTTCTTGCCATATCTGTCCCTAAGACTTTGTATCTTTACTCTCTGGACGTCAACCTCTAGTGCAAAGGATAGGCATCTGGAACTACATTGCATTTCCAAGTTTCGCTGCGCGCATCACCATCCTGAGTTTCCATGGTGCAGAACAGACGGTTTATGTATTTGCCCCACAATAGCATCAGGCCATCAGTAAAGGACGGAGCGACGCGTGAGCGGTATAACGACACAATGCTGAGATGAAAATCAGCTAGCTTTATTGGCACTCAGCAAATTTTTGAATCTGATGTACTTCACAAAGAAACTGTCAAATGCAGTAAAACAGCAGAGAGGTCCGTTGTATATTTGATTTCCTTGAAAAATGGTGGTGGACGCTCCCCCGACCCCATTTGACCGACATATTGATATGACAGGCGCTTTTTGGATAGCACGTACTTTTCTCTTAAAGACGTCGGTATACCACAACAAAACTGAAACGGTTTATTTTAAGTATAATTATGATAGGTAAAACAATCCCAATAATGTTTTTTTTAACAAGAGTTGTTTCTACAGAAAGCGTGGAAATTTTGTGCGGACCATGAAACAAATTTTAATGCGAACTGAATTGACGCACGGTATAAACCAGGCGCGGCCAAACTTTGTAAACTCGAGAGATGCATTGCAGTTTAAAACTAAACGTCGAATCGAGAGCAGACGGTTTGTTAGTGTGAAGTATTATGAGTGAGGTGCAAAAACTGAATTGCTTTTATTACCAATAATATGCTCAGCGGATTAAAGAGTTTAATGGGCGGTATTTTGCTCATGTCTGGATAAAATGTGTTTTTCAAAAGCATTCGGTAGTATATTCTACTTTTTTGAACAACACCAGCTGAGTGTTCAAAGATGCGTTGCTAAGGTGGTACAAAATTTTCCTTGAAGCAAACAAGAAAGTGGCTAGCTACTTTAGCAAGCTGCTTCGCAAATGACGTTTGGTTAAGGTTGATTTTCTGTCATTCATTGCAAGAAACTGCAAGCATCAACTTTTTTGAGAAAAGGCTCGGCCTTTATCGGAGTGTAAAAAATAACAAACAAACAAACAAACCGCTATTCATCAAAAGGAATCCATTCACAGCTATGAATCAGACAATATAACTTTATAGACTATATCTTGTCAAACAATCGTTCAATTTCGTGTCTTTTTCAACAAATTCAGTTGTTTGATCGCTTTTGTTTCTTACCATCTTAAAGCGGTAAGCACCTAAGCACTTTTCATCACTGTTTGCGATCATTCATGCGTTAATATCATGCTTGGAGAATTCAGTACAGTCGATCTCTACACTGTGTGGCATTCTTTCTCCACACTCAATTCAACTCGACTTCCATTAAAGTGGTCGTTGTCTTCGATAGAAAACTTTTTAATGGACCTCACGCATATTGCTTCGGTTTTCCCGGATTTTGAAATAGAATTTCAAATGCAACTCAGTTGCTGCAGCAGCAACGTTCTGTAAAAATCTGCAGAAACGTATGAGGAAGCGAACCTTTAGTGTGAAATCCCAATGATTTATTGCTTTTTCTTTGCCGCCGGGCGTCATTACGCACCACAGCCAGGGTATCTACCAAGAGGGTGGCGAAAGAGCCGGTCTCCCCCAAAACTTTGTAGTCAATTGTTGAACTATTGAGCAAAGATTGGCATGAACACTTAAAGCTAATTCGAGTAAACAATTCTTGCCTCCCAAATTTTTTTTCTGGCTACGCGCATTACCACAGATATATCACTGGTGTTAAATGCCATTTTATTTAATGGGGCTAACGTCATATTTTTTCAATGCCAAAAAAGTCTTTTTGGTCATCTTGAATGGCAATCTCAAGAATAAGATTTCCTTAACATTTTGGCAAATAAAAGTGATTCATATCTAGATGTCACACAAGTTTTTAAGCTAACGCATTCGCATTCACACCATTTTGATGTACAGGAAAATTCAAGTTCGGATCTTAAACATGAAAATTCACGCTTCTCGAACGTTGACATCAAGAAAATGAAGATCAATCGATCTTTCTTGTAGCTGTTTCTTGTAACACTTGACTCAGTGGCATCACTAATTTCAATTTACTGCGCAGTTAGGACCGTAACAAATACCTTGGACATCGTACCGAAAGCCAATTTAGATAGAAAGTGTTAACTCTAAATAATATTGCCATATCTCTTCTTTGATGAGTTCAAATTTTTGGCTCAACTGATCTTGTAAAGTTACTACAGTAACTGCTGATGTTTGGAGGATTAACTATTAACGAAGGTTCTCTTCCTTAGTCACTGGACTGAGGTACTGTGTTTAGCCTATTTATCGGGCGCTAGTGGCCATCGAAGTGAAATCGGTGTGGGCTGCAGCAGTTTTTGTAAAATCAGAGTGGGCTGCAGCCGTTTAAACAGTTTGTTAATATGTGGGAGTTTAACAGCAATTACTGTATTCGCGTAACAGTCTGATTCTCACAACCACGGACTTAAATTCCTCTCAACCAGATTCTGACTAACATCCTGTTGCCTGAAACGCAGCAGCCAGACCAACTTAACTTTCTTGCAGCATAGGAACGAGGTCTTGTAGTTATGGTGAGCGTTCTTGTTCTGTCACAATGTCCTCGTGTTGTGTCACAATACCATAGTTTTGTTATGGTGCTTGGTGGTGGTGGCGCAACAGGTTCGACTTAAAATGCATTATGAAGATGCTGCGTTGATGCAGCTTTGCAGTTAATGGTTGTATGGGGCTCAAAATATAGATTCCAGTAACTGTACATCACAAACTTTCTGTTTGCCAAGCAAGTTTTCGTCCTCGTCAAAGTGGTGGCAATGGCTCGAGACATGCCTCCGATACCATAGATACGCCACTGCTGGACCAACCCAGGAAGACACGAAAATGTGAAACAGTCCTCACGCTAAATTTAGTTAAAAACTATCAGGTTCGAACCGAAAATGCAACAAAACAACGTTTTCTTAATGTACTACGTCACTAATGGTGACAATTTTGCCCCTAACAAAAATAATCAAAGTTCGTAGAAGAACAAGCGGTTTGACGTGGCCACAAACTTTTTTTGGATAACAACCAACATGTCAAGATTTCTCTTATCACTTTGAAAGTTTCAGCAGTTTGTACGGTTCAACAGTTCCATAATGTTACAAAGTTTCATGAGGACAAATTGAGGCCTGTCTCAGAAAAAAGTGGTACACGAACAAAAGGATGAAAAATGCCTTAGAAATACCAATATGTTAAACATCTCCCATGTTTTGACAATTCCAGCATATTTGTGGTTGAATACCACATTTATGAAATTTTCGATCAGATGGCCTGTCTCAAGATAAATCTTGTAAGGAGATAATTAACCAGTAGAGCAAAGAACTCCATTAAGACTTTTCTTAAAAATGATTAGAATATAAAATTTCATCTTTATTCTTTGAAAGTTTCTGCAAATGCCCAAATTGCAATGCAATGTTTTGAAATTTTCGGGGGTGGAGCATTTGCCCCCCGTGGTTGTGCAGCAGTGCGGAACCCTCCTCAAAAAGGCATCTGCTGCATTTAGTCATTAGCCACTGCATATCTGTGGTAGGCACACCCGTCTATGTTACGCTTCCCTGAGACGTAATGAAGATTTTCATGGCACCCTGACTTAGGACCCCAAGAAGCGTCTACGTTATGGAACCGTACTGCTTTGTACCGCTTATTAAATCAAAAAATCTGTGCGCTCTCATTGGAAACGAAACTACTAGGGTTGTTCACCTGACAATAAAATGTGATATGAACTTCAAGTAGTGTTACTTAAAACAAAAGTAAAACAACACTAAACAACACTGAACTTGCCATCACGCTGACTATACAAAAGACAACTCTCAGCTTTTCTTTAATGCTGTAAATGACATGTGTACGTGTTTTCCATACAGTGTTTTAATCTTAGGTTTGAATATTCGTAAAATTAAGCGTACATTCAGTTAATCATGGGTGTTGGTGGATCGATTCCAGCTCCTGAAGGAATGCATTTGGTGATCATCGGTGGAGGATATGGAGGCTCCACTCTTGCAGTACAGCTTTTGAAAAGCAACTTCTGCAAGATCACCCTCATTGATCCAAAAGAGGCAATGTTGCACAGCATGGGAGCGCTTAGGACAGTTGTCGACGAAAGTAAGTTGATTGATGTTCCTAAGGTGATGTAGTTAAGTTCACGAACTGCCTATCTCAGGGTTGGGCAAGCTTTTCTACCGAGGGCCACATTGAAAATTGTATTGCTACCGGGGACCGCATATATCACATTATGTTTTACAGGATGGAAGGTGTATAAATTACGCGTTGTTGTAGAGGGCCGCATATACTACACAATAGTCATTTCCAGTTGAGTAGAAATGCGGTTTCGAATGAAACGTGTGGCATAAAATCTCAAGAGACTCGAAATATGTACTGTCTATGTACGCGTGGCTGCCCTGCGGGCTGCACAAAATTCCCTCACAGGCCGTAGTTTGCCCACTAGGGTGGACCAAAAAAATTTTTTTTGAAAATTCCTGCTCCCTGTATGAATTATTGTGACACTCCCAGAAATATGCTGACATGCAAGATTTAAACAAAAAGTATTAATTTTTAGAGGTTGCTACCAGGCACTGAAGTTTTTATAAATTCAACTTATAACAACTTATGCGTTGGTTGCATCACGGAGGCTGTCGTCTTGAAATATGGAGAGACTACAATAGCCTCTTGGATGCAGTCTAGCTTGCTACATTGGGAAGTGAGTCGATTGTACTTAACCAAAGTATTAGCACACTGACTTGATAAATTTAAATCATGAGCCAAACTGAAAATGTTACACGGCTGTGCAACATTACCTGCAAAGTTTAAAAGCTTGTTTATGAAATGAGCAGGGCTAAAAAAGAACAAAGAAAGCAAAGAGAAGCGACAAATCTGTTGAAAAAGAAACTAGTTTTAATGAGATGTTGGATAATCCATTTGACATAGCTAATGAAACTGCCTAAGATTGAAGATTGTCACTTTTTGACAGCTCAGAGACAAAAAAGGCTTGGCAAAATGGGGGCCATTGAGCAGCAGTTAGTACTACAAGGAAAAAGAAAAGCTAAATGATCCATTAACTCAGACTTACACATTTAAAGTTAGAAAAAAACAACAGTTTGTTGCTGTAATCTCTGAGTACTTTGATAGTTCAAATGCATCATCTTTTTCTTCTGATCACAATGATGAATACCTTCCTCCAAGAACCTACAGAAGAACTGTTCTTCTGAAAAGCCTGTACATATGATGACTGTTGGTTTAGCAGCAGCATTTGACCACACAAAGACCAATGACAGAGATGCAACTAATCTGCTTGCTGAAAGCGTTAAATCTGTAGGTCATATTGCAGTAGTGCTGAGCAGACATATTGTAAGAAGAGGATGGAGTTTAGAAAGAAATCTGCTAAAGATTGAAAAGATGCATTTGAAGCTGATGTTTCGATGACAATTCATTGGGATAGTAAAATGATACCTGATATTTATGGCAATGATGTGGTTGATAGACTTCCTATTATTGCATCAGGACTTGGTGTAGACCAATTGCTTTAAGTGCCTAATTAAGCTTCCAAGCCCTGGAGAAAGCATAGCTGCAACAGTTATAGTGGCATTCAAGAACGGAGAGTAATGGAAAATGTGAAGTGTATGTGTTTTGATACAACCAGCAACAATATTGGCTTATAAAAAGGAGCTTGGCTTTATTTTAGCAGCAGCTTCATTGATCTTTGCTTCACTTTCCATGCAGAGATGATACTCATTTATGTGAGGTACTTTTGCAAATTGTTTTTAGCAATTGTTTTGGATCTTCATCTGGGCCAATACACCTCTTTGAGATATTTCGAGCAAACTGGAACTAAATCATCCGAAATGATTTTGATGTTGGTTTGGGTTAATGACACGTAACGTTTAATTTGAAATCCTTGAAATTGGCTTGACTGCTTCCTGCAAAAAAACAGAGCAGTGGACAAAAGTAGAGAGCTTTAATAGTTTTTTGGAAATTGTCCAAAATATAAGGGCTACAAATGATGCTGCTGATAAATGGATTACTCTAATTCAGGAGTACAACAACCTGCACACCAAAGATGATGATATGAAGCAATGTTTGTTGCAGTTTGTGTCAAAACATAGGAAAAAGCTTCCAACTTCTAAGAAGAAAACAGTGCTTTCTTGAAGCTCTACCACAACTTTGCCCACAACGACTGAAAGTTAATATGTGCTGTACTTTTTTCAAAAATTGGCACTAATATGCAGCTACTACGCATTAAATACGTTTGACAGTTAGTGTACCTGCACATAGCTTTTATGTGTTACCGTAATTTCATTCGCATGTTGTTGATTCTTTTTCAAGTACTGTATAACCATATTGTTTAAAATGTGCTTATTACCCCTGATTTGTAGTGGTAGGCCTACAGTACTATACCATGCAAGCCACAGTGATTTTGGACAAGTTAGTAAAAAGCTATAAACTTCAAAATGTGGTAGCAACCTTTAAAACTGCTTAAAAAAGCTTAAAATTTTGCAGGAAGACTTTTTAATGATGGAGCACACTTTTTCCAACAGGGAAAGCAAATCCAAAAGAAAAAAATTTTTCCCCATATTTTTGGACCACCCTATTGCCCACCCCTGACTTATCTGTATGTTCTTCGAAGAAGCTCACTATGACCTCTAAATTCTACGCTCGGGTATCAATTCAACATTATGTCAATTCAAAAACCTGAAAACGACAAGTAAACAGAAAGCGTGCTCACATTCCAGGAGTTTAACATGTGAAATACGTGAGAAAATGGCTACCGCTGAAACTTGCTTTCAGCCCAACCTGATCTTGCAAAATTTTTGCAAATTGTTTATTGTTTTTCAAAAATAATTTGGCTCTTTCGCAATTTTTTTTCATTTGCAGACCTTTTGTTGCTATTCTGTTTTGTAGATAAGACTTACTGCTTGCTCGGCAGCTTGTTCGTTTGCTCCTCGTTTCGCCAGGATCACTTGGCCACACTGCGCCTGGTGTGCAGTGAGCAGATGCAGTAGAAAGTTTCCCTTCTGTTTGGTAGCGTGCAGTGTTAATGAACTACTGTGACCCAGACGCAGGCATAATTGATATGGCCAGTGTTGAAACAATCTCAACCTTCTATAGCTGTGATTACGTCAATAAGAACGGTTCCCGGGCCGGGTTGCTCTTGTTTTCAGCGACATTGAATACGTATTTGCTAACTTATATGCATTTGGTGCTGGTTTGCAGATTCACCTTGTTGGTTCTCCAAGCTAAGTGAATGATTTCGGTGGCATTCACGCACGACCCAGTAGGAAAGCTTACCGCAAAGTAACTCGATTGCGAGTCTTTTTCTTAGCATTCGAATGGGTGACTTGCGGTGCTGTCTAACGCAACTGAAAAAGTGACGCAGCCAAGTTTTCTGACCTTAGTTATTTAAACCCCATTGACCTTGGACATCGACATACGAGTAGAGCTCGTTTGACATCGGCACCCAACGATATCCGATCTGTAATCGTGTCGCGTTGCTTCGAGGCACTTTGCTCTCATCGTTGCGTCTCTTCATAACAAGTAATGTGGTAAGCGCTGGTTTATGGCTTGCTAAAAAGTGATGGAACGCTTAGGCAACGATTTAACAGGATTTAAACTACGAACTATTATGCTTAAAGCTGATTTTTCAAGCAAGTTTTTTTGCGATTGATAAAACCTGAAACCAAAAATATCACATCTTGGTTGAGACATCACGTTCAAAAACAACTGTAACATTCTAGCTAAGTTTCTTGATTGGCAAGGTTTGCATTCATGCCCCACAATTTTTATGATCACCTGTACTGCAAGCTACTGCTTCACAAAAGGTTTGTTTGAGGTTTGTGAAGCGCATTATGTATCAACAATGAAAGGAAATGCAAGAAGCGTTTATCGCTGACTAACTTGAATCTTAAAAGGCTTGCTGAGGATTCAATACCACATGACTTACGTCATTACGTTTTCGAGCCATAGCAAGCTCTTTGAATAAATACTGGAGTGACATTCCTTTATTTGCAAAGCATTTCTTTGAATACCAACAACGCATACTATAACGACATGAAGGTACAGAAATGAATTTTCGAAAAACACGAAAGTATGTATCTATCTTAAAGCTTTGGTCTTATCACAAACAATTTTCAAAGTTTTTCAGTGAGAGATTTCAGACCCCAACTTCCTTTCCTGTGAAAGCGAAGACATTAACGCTGCAAAAAAACATTTATCTTCCTTATTTGCAGAATTCTTTTACAAGTCTTGTTTGATAAGTTTCGGTCTGTGGTCACTTGTGTACTTAAATACTCACAAGATTGGTATGTTTTCAGGTTACGCAAACAAACTGCTTATACCCTACGATCGAATGCTGGGTGACAGCTTCGTTAAAGGCAAGGTGGTATCCATCAACACTACGCAAAAAGAAGTCTGTCTTGAAAACGATAAAAAGGCACGTGAACCAAAATTTGCTGCATCATTTCTCGACATTTACTGCGGAGTTAATGTTTCGTGAAAGTAGGTTACTGCGTAACAACTTAAGAGTTTCAGACACTTAGTTGTAGAATGTCTGCTGGTTACATGAACTAGATTTTGTCAGGTATGTGTTGATGAAATAGAAGTTTTATCGCTTTAAAATTTTCAAACTTCTATACGCCTTTAACAGTGGTTGTTAATTATGCAGCTATTCATTGATTTTTTGTTCAAAGTAGCCGTGTTCACTGTATTCGAAACGGTAAACATACAAGGGATAGCGGTTTTCGCGTGACATTTGGCTTATGCAATGTTTCTAAATGCGCGTCAGATGAAACATTACGGTGAATAAGCGGCCGGCATCAGCAAATGATTAACTTTGTTCCAGTAGTATCAATGCTAACAAACATCATTCGCATCGGCCACCGGTAACATCAGCGATGTAAAAGCTTACAAAAACTTTTTTTTCTTTTCTGCAGATTTCGTATACACATTTGGTCATTGCAACAGGCAGCACATCGCCATTTCCCAGTAAACTTGGAGAAAATGCTGGGGCAGCTTCTTCAATCAAAGAAATTACGCAACTGTACGCCGATTTTCGACAAGAAGTGCGTTTAGTATTCAATGTTAAATAAATTTTAAAAATGATTCTAGAGACAGCACAAACGTACGTTTCGAATACAGCAGACTCACCAAAAATAGGGCTGTATTTCCACATTAATGCATTTCTCATCAAATTGCATGATTTTCTCAAAGTTTCGTCACTCAATCTCGATCGTGCAGTGTTCATCTTCAGCGTTTTACAACTACAGCAGTACAATACTTTGTTAATAGTCCACTCGAAGGCTACGTTCATTACTGGGATTGTGATGAAGTAAGTGGTTGCTTTGTCCGGCTGATCATCATCAACATCCATCATCCAAGATATGCAGTCCAGACCTGTGTTTCTCAACCTTTTTATGCTTGTGGCCCGGTAGAAGTTGAAAAAAATGCTTTGCGGACCGGTGACATAAAACCTGTAGCAGTGAACAAAATCGAAATTAAAAGCAGACAAGACGGCGACACAGCATCAGAGCGAACATCACAAAATCAGAGACGTAAATGAAGTGGAAGATCTCTACATAGTGTTTGGTTCTTGGGAGAAGATAGAAAATTTTCCTCCCACTCTTCAAAAGTGGGTAACCTTTCTTTTGTGGTTCGAGCAAGAAATGGGAGGAACCAATAAAATTTTAAAGAAAAGGAACAGTGAATAGTAAACCACATTGGTTTTCATATCGAGTCTCCCTCTATTCTTTGCTTGCAAGTTACTTCTTTTAGCAAAAACATTTGTTTGCCACTAAAATGCTCTCACAATCAACAAACCCATGCTTGCTACAAGATCATTTTGTCTACTACAGATTTTTTATGATAATACAACAGTAGGCTTGTAAACGTGATTCGGTTGTAAAATTACGAGAAATAAGATGCTCAGAAGCGTTATTCAAATTTTATTAAACATCAGTGGGAAATTCGCTGCTGCTTCGTTGACAATGTGCGAGATAATCGCGGCTGCAACTTGGTTTCAGCGAGATGAAGTGCTACACTGACGTCCATTCGATTTCTCTGTTTTGTTTGGATTAGCGATAGTGCTGAAAAGCTCTTCTCGCATAAGTATGTAGTTGAAATTATCATCAACGGCTTGACTGCTTTTTCACTGAGAGGTGGATATTCACTTTCGAGTGTTATCCAAAACTGTGCCAGTGATTGCATTTTATACTCACACAACAGAGTAGTGTCGCAACACAATTCAATCAGACATTCTTTTTCACTGGAATTAAGATTCCATGAATGGATATCTTCTGCGAAGGGATTGTTGATCCACAGGTTTCCTTTCCGAGGATCCTCATACGGAGGGAAATAACGATCAAGTTTTCAGATAATTCCTTTAAGTGTGGAATTATGATACATAATAACTCTTTCCTATTCACATCAGCACTTGTCAAAAATTCGTGCGAATTTGAAAACATTTCTAAGGCCCCTTCTGCACCCGACTATCCCAGAGAGCCAGTTTCTTTTTGAATGCATCCGTTTTGCTTCTCAGTATAAAAATGTTAGTACTAAACCCCTGAAGAGAAATACTGAGCCCGTTCAAACGGCAAAATATATCTTCTAAGTAAGCAAGCTTACTCATCCATATCTCATGTAACAAAAGTTCTGTTAATGAAGAATTTTCGTCTTGCAAAAACTGTTTTGCTTCTTCCTTGACTTCCAAATGACGCGAGACAACACGAGCCACCTTACTTCTGCATGAAAAAGGAGATGCCGATGCTGCGAATCCATGCTTTGACACAGCGCCGTAAACAATCTGGAGTTCAAAGCTCAACTGCGAATTTCATTTACAATCTTCACAGCGTCATTCAATACTTTGTTTAATTCAGACGACCTTTACAAGTGCTATACGTGAATTATGCAGTGAGTAGCCAACATCTCTTCATGAGCAACTTCTTTCATTTTTTCCATCACACCAGAACGACAAGCAGTCACATTTGCAGCTCCGTCCGTACACACTCCGACGCATTTGCCCCAGTCCAAGCAATTTTCAAGGGAGTACTCGTTAAGAGACCTATATCTCTGAGCTGGTGGTCCTACTAGGCAAGTCAAGGCAACAAAGAAATTCTTCCTCGAAATCAACGTCTTTATATCACACGAAACAAAGCAGAATGGCACGGTTACTCACGTCAGGTGATTTGTCAAGTTGAATAACAAAGTAGACCGATTTCTTGATCCCCTCTATAACCTGGTCTTCAACATCCTTTGCCATGTCTGTAATTCTCCTTTGAACTGTGTCATTCGAAAGAGGCACATTTTTTAAGTTTTTGGGCTGCTTTAGAACCCAAAATTTCTTTACTTGCAGCTACAATGCAAGGTTTTATCAGCTCTTCACCAATTGCAAACGTTTTTTTGTTTTGGATGTTTGAAGAGCACTCAAATATGATGCACTCAGGTGATACTTTTCGGTGGTTGTCAGCTTTTTCATTTCAACGTTTTCACTTTTCATTTCACTAAGCAGTCTTTCAAAATAGGCCAGAGGCTTGTTTGCCAAAGCCTTATGCTTGGAATTCAAGTGACGTTCAAGTTTGCAAGGTTTCATCGCATCATTTGAAAGAACTTAGGAGCATACTAAGCACAAAGGCAGCGGATATTGTTCACTACAAGGAGCTACAGTGAATCAAAACTTCAAGTATTTTTGGCTATACTCGTTTTTTGCTTTCTCCTGCTCCGTTCAAAATATCAGGACATTCCCTCTTTACGGCTTGTTGCGAAATCGAAGCACTGCCTTCATGTTTGCTGAGCGAAATGGGACTACGCCTACTTGATAAACTCTTGCTAATTTCCTTCTTATTAAAAAACGCTGAAATACTTTGCTGTTTCTTTGACTCCATCTTCCAAGCTTACGCTAAATATTTAATCAAGCGTAGATTCAAATGTTTCAGATAATGTTATGATGTACAAACCAATCCAAACGTTTGAATAAAAACACCCTGTATCTACAACGAACAGTGTTGCCACTCTGTTGTCACGTAAAAGTACTAGATTTCATGATAAAAAACACTAGATTCACAAAAAGAACACTAGATTGCAAAAGCAAAATTACACGCAGTGAAAATGGCCAGAAAATGCGTTGCAATGCCAACCATAGACATTGTGCAACTCATTGCAAGCCAGAGACAAAGAAATGTGGAAATAGCAGCAACAGTTGTGTTTATTCGTACAACAGGTCACTGAAACTTTTAACAGATGACCAAGTGACTTTGCAGCGGTTTGACTCAAAAAATGTGATATTGTTTTGTGCAATTTAAGATTTAATTAGGAAGAATTTTTAGCAAATCACTATTGCACTAAATCAAAAGGTCTCAATTACAGTTACAATCACACAAAATTGTGCATTTAATTACATTCAGCTCACTCATAAAAAAAACACTAGATAGCCATAAAAGAAGCACTAGAACACTAGATGAAATGAAAAGACAATAGATCTAATGGAAAAACACTAGGACCGGCACCGCTGACAACGAATATCAATATTGGAGCAACATGCTGGCAGTGATGATTTTGAAACGGGTTAAATTTTATGATTATGAGCAAACAAAACAAATTGGGATCTTGAGAATTCTTGCGTCACGTCGTTATGAAGGGCGATGTCATAATGCCTTTGTATGCATAATACGCTCCTTAGCATGCATCGGTTTGTTTTGAATTTTTGTTGAGAAGATATACAAACTTGTTTGGTTGCGGCATGTTGCTTTATAATTGAAATATGCTATGCAAATGTACAGTACACTTCTCTTCTGCGGACCGGCAACGTTCCGGCGACCGGCCGTTGAGAAACACTGGTCTAGACTCTAGATCAGTGGTCCCCAACACCCGGGTCGCGGATCAGTTGGAACCGGGCCGCGAAATTACAGCGTGTAAACTGGTGGTGACAACATTCGTTTTCTGGGCATGTGATTAGTGGATTCTTCCCATGGAAGCACTGTTGCGTGCTTGGAGTGAGAGCGGAGCATAAAGTGAGATGGTTCAAACTGGCGACTGAATTTCAGCTGTTGAAAATAACAACCATCTATAAAGTGCTCCCAGGCCTTGTCAAACGTTGACCGGTCCGCGCGGTTACAAAAAGGTGGTTGGGATCACTGGTCTAGGTGTTGAAAAGTTACCTGATGCTATGAACTATGCAGTAGGCCAGTGTTTCTCGATCACCGGTCCGCGTTAATTTTTGTGCCTGTCCGCAGAAGACGTAGGTTTCTTTATATACTTCTGTCAAAAGCGAGTCTTTCTAAGCAACATGTCGTAAGCAAAGAAGTGGTATTCATCTTCTCAACGAAAAATGAAAAAGAATTGAAACATGGGGCCAATGATGTTTTTTGTTGGCGAAATATATACGGAAATCATCACTGTGCTTGATTCATTGCTGTCGAAGGATGTTTTTCGATAGATAGCCTACTGATAACAAACTCATTGTAACCACGTAGGCATTATGACATCCCCTTTTATAACAATATGATCAAAATTAAATCTTGGGATTTGAATTCGTTTTTTTGTGCACTCCTAACCTCAAGGTTTTATATTTGCTAGTTTGTAAGTCCGACATTAACGTTCGTTGTTGGTACAGGTGCTTCAATTGCAACGTTGTGAAAATATTTTACAGCATAACCTTATCTGAATTTGGTTAAAATTTTTGCCTGATGCATGCTGGGTTTAAGTTAAGAAAATTGAACTATGGAGACACAGCGGTATTTTAACATTTTTAAAATAAAAATATTTAATGTACTACGACTTTTACAAAGCAGTCTCATTTCGCTTTGGAAACTTGAAGCCATTGCTTCGACTTTACATTACAATAGACACAAACAGGGTATGTGCTGATAGTTTGGATGACATCGGAGGAAGCAAGAAACGAATGGGGCGTTCATCAGACAATACGATCAAAAGCACTTGGAGCTTGGTTACACCGAACTATGCTTATACTGTTGTTTTATCACACGGTTTTGCATTAATCGTGAGTTTCTTGATCAATGTGTGAACACTTCTGGTGTCACATACATTTCAAGACTTTTGCTTTGATTGTGTATTTGAGCCATTTCCCACCTTGCTTAAAGTTTCGGTTTCACGTGTTAACTTTGTTGTCCACAATTTTATTGTTTTTCAACTTCAACCGGTCCGCAAGTACAAAAAGGTTGAGGACCACAGAGCTGGACCACGAACAATATGTTTGAAGGGGGGAATACCGATCGACCGAAGTACAGCAGAAGGCAACGCACCAGTCTGGTTCTTCGGCTGTCGTTTAATTGTGACCCAGTCATTTGCAAAAACCTCAACGTAGGCTTCTTCATAAACTGAGCTCCTATCCAAATGCAGATGCTACAGAATTGCTAGATAGCAATATTAAAATAATGAATTTAAAGAGACTAGCATCAAACAAATCAATATCAATCTCAGTTTTTCATTCATTAAATATATTTCGAAATCGCCATCAATCCTAGCAAAGATTGCTTACAAACGAAAGAATTACAATGGTAGTAGCTGTCGCTTGCGTCAGAACCGCAGACCAATTGTTTTTTACAGGTTAGACCAGCGAAGCGTGTAGTGTTGGTTGGTGGAGGAGCCGTTGGAGTGGAAATGGCCGGAGAACTTAAACATGAGTTTCCCGACAAGGAGGTGTGGGAGAATATTGCTTTTACTTTGTTGCCCACTTGTGCGTTTTTTCATGATTTGGAATTTGAAGTGGTGCTACTTTTTAACTGATTGGTGGTGATGTTGATGCTGGGTTGCATATCACGATTGACCTTTTACAGCGCAAACAAAAAGTTTAGCTTTTACTCAGGCAAAGGTCCCAGACCTGGACAGGTTCTGCTACATTCTGTGCGATAAAGTTGGAAATCACCTGGTATTACAACTTAGCACCTCTGAAGGTTTGTGGGTGGCGCGCAGGGTCATGGGCATAAGCAGACGTGGAAACGGGTTTTCATCACATCGGGCACAGGAAGACAACAAGAAACTGAGATTTTTTTCTAAAATTTATTCTTGAAGATGGAGAAAAGGAAGGAAAATGTTATGTTGATAGAATTTATACAAGATAAGATAATAGAAGATGATAATTTCGCGCATAAGGATAGTATTATTGTTTATCGGGACATAAAATATAAACTCAGAATCGGATCAGGTTGCAAGCAGACTTACCTGATGCGAGCACGTTTAATGCATGTGACGGAAAAGCTGTATGCATTGGCGTCAACAATCTTTTAAGAATGTCAATCGTTTTTATTGAAATTAATACAGGTAAATTTGCTGTAAAAAGCTTTATTAATCAGAAAGTGTTTTTGTGATCGTGAACAAGAACTCTGAGAATAAACTTGAAAGTGACTAAACATATGGTGGATTTAGTCAAAGAGGATTTGGAATTGTTGTCAGACAAGCGTCAACATCTATCCTTAAATGACAAATCTTCCGCATAGATAGCCATCACTGCGACTATACCTGACACTGTGATTATGACGCTTATTGACTGAGCATTGATATGGAATAGCAGGGTAAAGAACACATGCTGTTAGTGCCTGTTGTGATACTGAAAACATTTGGACTGTTTCATATAGGCGACAGTACTGGTATGACGTCACTACGGCAGGTATTTGGTGATAAAACGTTTTGCTATTTACTGCCAACCAGGCAACCGTTTCAAAAGACGACCGTATATGTTTTTCCTATAGAAGCGCGCTAATACGGGATAAGTCTTGCTTGCTAAAATATGCTTGTCTCTTCATTAAACAACTCTACAAGTTACTTCGCCTTTCCCATCCGATTCAAAATGGTTTTCGCGTGATTCGGCAATTGAATCAGTGTGCTCGTTGCACTAAACATTTAATCATTTCATCCAACATGACTTTGTCGGTGTTTGTTTTCAAGGTGGTGATCACGGCATTCAGAAGTTACTATTGAACAGCTGATTTGCAAATAAATGAGTTGTTCTTTGAGAAAGTAGCCATTCTTTAAAACGGACATATTTCAGGTGACTATTATCAGCTCAAGCGACTTCTTGGTATCCAAGAGAACACCTGCTAAGTTTCAAAAATCTTTAGCGAAAGCCATCAGTAACAAAGGCATCACCGTCCTTACAAGTAAGGTTGCTTGCTGTAGGCTGTTGCCTGGTGCTGCGTCGTCAAAGTTTGCTGGCGGATAAGCAACGCTTTAGCTTCACTGCGGATAAGCAGTGCTTTTAGCTCAGGGGTGGGGAACCTGCGGCCCGCGTGAACATTTGATGTGGCTCGCATCANAATTTTCGTTTCTCANGTTAAAGNACAACGTCGTGTCAAAGCGAAGATCCAATGAGAAGCAGGTACTCAGATAGTAAGTCAAGAGAAGTCACTCTTCCCCATAGTTAGATAAAGGTAGAATTTTAGAATTTTATGATAAAATTAATTGATTTTGCAGCCCGCCAGCGATAATACATAATTCATGCGGCCTTTGATAGTAAATAGGTTCCCCACCCCTGCTGTAGCTGGTACCAGTGGAGGTCGATACACTATTTGCTCAACAATATTTTACACTGACATCTGGTAAATAGCAAACTGCGTCACCACGTCAGATCTTGAGACCTTTGCACTAATTCCTTTTACAGCAGATAGTCATGTTTAAGAAGGTAGTAAGCACTCTGTCGCTGCAATACATTTATCGAAGTTGAACATTCCGCTGTTCAATTGCAAGCAAGCAATCTGAACGATAACATACATGTGCTATACTTTTTCCAGACTCGAGTCGATAGGATATTTTCCTTGTACCTTTCCTACCAAGTGGGGTCACCCCCCTTGAGCTTGATATTTTACAAAAACTTTATTCTAAGGGGAGAGCATAGGGCTTGCTTTTTTACAAAAATAAGGGGAGTGCGTGTAGAAGAATATGCTTATTATGTCAACAACCTTCGCTTGAAAACATGAATATGACGTCAAATTGTGACATCACAAACAACGCACACCAAATAAAAATGACCGCCATTTGCCACTTAATGAACCCCCCCCGTGAAAATTTTCTGCGTACGCCACTGCTTCTTACACTTGTTATTTGACAGAGGAGCGTGTGAGCAATTTGTCCGATTTGAGCCTCAACAAACATGAACAGGACCAAGTCGTCACAACAGAATCAGGAAAAGAGATCAAGGCTGATCTGATCATTCCGTGCACAGGAACGAAGCTCAACAACGATTTTTTCAAAGACATGCTACGTGAGTACGATTTGAGGTTGTGCTGTTAATAATTCTGTCTTTGCTAGATCACAGCTGTTGTTTTTGAGTATTTTTTAATTCAGTATGATCACGTCACTCTTTATTTCTTTGCGTTTTCACTATGGTATAGTTGTTGTTTGAGTTGATCAAACGATTTCACATCAGTGCTTTTCCTTTTATTGCACAATGTGATGACGTCACTTTTTTAGGAAGTTTTAGTTCTTGGCATTAAGCTTCCCCAAATAGTTTCAAGGTTCATCTGGAAAAATTTAAGCTGTGAGTATCAACACATCCCCTCTTGTTCATTGCTCAGATGTGCGGCCACGATACCTGTGTTTGATATACATTTCATGTACATACAGCATGAAGTGAAACATGTACGCATCTAACTTCAGATCGATCATCTGCAGAAGAGCCTCATACTTAAAAAATCTAAAACATATGTTTCGCTTATTTCCGTTGTGCAAGCTCTTTGTTGTATAACACCTCCTTGCCGTTCCTCTAGATTTGTGCCAAATGCGTGGGCGACAAGTGAGTAAGTATTTTGGAAGATGGGCCATGTTGGAAAATAAAGCAGATCAGTAATATAATGGTGATTGATTATAGTAAAACACTGTAGGAAATAACATTGTATTCTTTTTGCAAAATCTTAAAAGTGTGTAACGTTGCACACACTAGATTTTAAATGCAACTATACATAAAACTTACTGATTTTTATAAAGATTACAACTCAGCAATCATTTCCAAGCAAAATGCTTTGGAATTTAACAAGCTCTGTCTTTAAATTAAAGGCAAATAATGCTAGCAACAGAATTTATTTTTGATTGCCTTTTTTTAGAGATAAACTGTTATGATACGGAAGAACCTCACCAGATAGGACAGTGCTTCCTATAGTTTTTCTGATCGCGTACCATTTGTGGCTCCCGACGAACCACTTTCTTCTAGGAAAACTCAGTCTGTCAAATATCATTCGACTAAAAGTTTGGAAAACCAGAATTGACAGAAAGGCCCATGAACAAAATGGCTGTGAGAAATTACAGTGGTAATTTTTGAAAACCAACAAGGGAAGTGCACAGAAATTCAGGAATTTATTAACAGAACCCGGTGAGTAAAAACTATAGCTGTGAATATATTGTACTTGTGAAAAAAAAAACAGAAAGTAGACCTATTCTCGTACCACCTTGAAGGCCTTCACGTACCACTGGTGGTACGCATGCCACAGTTAGAGAAGCACTGGGATGGACAGATAGTAAATCACTGCGATGTTTGGCCCTTAAAGCGAATGATGCATCAGCATTAAAAGCTACAGTATAAAGTGACCTGACTTCCCGAAATTCGCGGTTGTGTCTCAGTCAGTTGTTCCGAGAAAAAACAAAATAACTTCTTATCCCCCTCGCTTCAAATTTAGCAAACATTTACAAGTTTCGTAGGTTATTAAACGATTTCACAGAAAAAAGTTGTTATAGCAGGAGTCAGAATTCTACCATATTCTACCAAGGTAATCCAAAAAAACAGAACGCACAAATCTTTTAATAAAATGTTTAATTTTAATTATTCCTCCTTTCTTTTTCAGGTTGTAGTAGTAGGCTTAGTGCATGAAATATTGCAATGANAGTTTTTCCCACCATGTCTTGGTCAATCAAAGAGAAGGCANTTTGCGTGGAAGCCTACTTCGCTAGCAATTCATACAAAGTAGCAGTGCAAGCAAGTTTNCGGAGAAAGTTTCAGNNTCGTCATGCTCCATCAAAAAGCAGAATTTTTGACTGAATTCAGGAGTTTAGAAAGTATGAGATAACCGGACCGTGCAAAATTTTAATTCAAAAGGTCGGAAGAATACTTATTCTGGTCGGATGTGTTCGAGTACTTGACAATTTTGCACGGCGTATGCGAGTTTGCCTCCAACAACGTGGAGGTCATTTGGAGCATATTTTGGAAATAACATAACTTTCTTGCGAAGGGACTTCACTGACTAAAACTCTGGGGAATGATTATACGCAGAATGAACTTTAAAACCAGCAAAGTGCTTGAAGTTTGTTGGATCTTAGTGGGGGTTAATAAAATTTTTATGGTTTCTGTTTTTTTCTGGTCACCTTGTACTTTGGGTTGCATTGAATTTGGAATGACCTTTATCCAAAAGCTTCCCAAACTAAATTTCAAAACGCTCCTGGTTGTAACAGAAAAATTGTGGACAGTTTATTATTAGCACAAGGTCCTTGGCAGCCTCACCAAGTCTCCATTACTTTGTGGCGGTTTCGTGTCACTAAATATATTTTTTCGGTGAACAACAGCGGTGAACCAACACGGAGCTCTTCAAGTGGACGAATTTTTACGAGTGAAAGGTCACGAACATGTGTACGCCATCGGAGATATCAACGATGTTGCTGAGGAGAAGCAGGCCTACACTGCTAAACTTCAAGTGGATGTTCTGATCGCGAACCTAAAGTCTTCAGCTAAAGTTGGAAATCCAAAGAAGCCATACAAACCTAGTGAGTGGATTTGCCCCTTCGATTCGCCCGGCGTCCTGCTGCACCGATCGCAGTCTATCGAAAGTGAGCTTTATGCAGCTC
>JGI24021J15306_10000592_pt1 | contig 29173 bp, 22 predicted proteins | sample Ectturendosymbi1_FD_15306 | JGI IMG/M metagenome (IMG submission 15306) | reverse complement strand
TTTGGTGCAACAACAACTTACAATCATTCCCCCCCCCCACGAAAACACCAGCTGGCTGCGGATCCGTGCTAGTTGCCGATTTGCACTGCAGTGTTGTCGTCTGCTAAATTGTCGCATCGTTCCAAATACGACGGAGCGAAGTTGTGTAGAAGAACTTTATTCCGATTTTGAAAATTAAAACCCACCACCTCGTTTCGAACCATCGCATATGGCGCATTTGGCGAGCAAGTATGTCATCAGCAAGTTATTCTCTCGCTGACACAGCTGCAGCTTTCTCAGCCAGAGCTTTACGTCATCAGCAACAATTAATCGGCGCGCTGGTCCATTCTTCCGAGCAAAATCGCCCCCTCCGGCTGGGGGGGGCAGTCGTTCGTGGTGAGCGTGACAGCGATGGAGGTCCGGCTGGCGTTCGACCGATGCCGGATGCGCGACAGGTTCTCGCGACTACGTCGTATCCGCTTGCGCAACGACGCCGCCAGCGGCCGGAAGCAAGAACTGAGAGTACACGTTCAAAAGAGTGAAACACGTGGCAACAGTTGTCAGGTTAACAGCTCTTGTTTACTTTTCCGAAATTAATGAAATAGAAACCGAACAGATTAATTCAAACGAGAAGTTTCAAAATATAATCGCATGAGCAATGTGCCACAAATAGAGGATTTAAACCCTTAAACGCATATGTGGGTCGCTACCAACCTGAGCGGAAATTTACAAGTGCGTACTACCCATGTCAAATGGTTCACTACTTTCATGCTCCATGCATTCCTCAAGTTGCTCATTGGCATAGCTTTCATACACACCAAGTTTTTCTGTTAGTGAAATTTTCAGAAAAAATCAACTTTTTTAAAAAAAATATAGGGTCGCTAGCGACCCATGCTAGGTAATTGTGCAATATTTTTTCCAAGCGCATTTCATACGAGCCAGCGAGGTCAAATATTCGGCCCAAGGGCCACATGCGCCCCACGAGGTGTTTCCGTGCGGCCAGCGAACTGATTAACTGGGCAGAGTCAAATAGTTGTGACCTCACCAACTAATTTGTGACGTCGTCTATTCCGCACGTGCAGTGTTGCCATGTCTAAATTTCAACCCCCCACCAAATCAAATGCGTTAGACACCCTTGACATAAATATTGATAAGCTGCGGCAAACACAAACGTAAAGAGTTTTGCTACAAATACAGTAAATACAAAATAATTCAATATCGGTCCTTCTCAAGATTCCACCTCTGGAGGCGGTAGATTCCACGTTTCTTGGATCACTTAGTAACTCCATAACAGTCCAGGCGATTGAGCCAGAGAGCTGTTCACAAACCCTTAAATGATGCGTCGAGTCTTCTAGTTTGAATTTTTTTTCAAATTAAAAGTTTCGTTTTTTGTGGTGACCTCATAAGCGGGTAGTGCGTAGGTTTAGGCCTTTTTGGCCAAGGTCATCGGACCCTGGGACCCAACCGCAAGAGCCAATTTTTTGACTCAAGTTTTTAGTGGAACGAGACTATAGTCCATAGTCCGAGTCTTTCGAGCCTTTGACTTTCTAGCGTTACTGGTTCAAAAGTTATGGACAACAAGCCATAAATTTGGTATAAAATCAATTTTAAGTTTTTTACCAAATTTTTATCAATTTTTAGGTTTTTTTACCAAAACTGTGGGGAACCATGTTGCAACGAATATTAAAAATTTTTGCAGTACTGTGTTCACACTGCACAGAGTCACTGAACACCTTGTTACTGACTTTGCATGCTGTTTGTACCTATACGGAGAGTTTGCATGTTTTCCTTTTTTAACTTTCGTTCACCAAACCCTTATCGACGTTCAGGAAATCGTTAAATTTATTAAGTTTTTCTCGTTTCTGAGCTTTAGTTTATCAAGTTTTTAAGATATAGTCATAATATTGCACAAAAACGTCCAATTCACCGATGTCCTTCTACGCGCTTGCCAATATATACGACACGGGTCGCTAACAACCCATGTTAGGTAACAGTGATTGGCAAAGAGCCCAGGCTTAAGGGCTTTAACTACGTAGATGCGTGGCTACACATTAACAAGGTATTGATCATTTAGATTTCGTGTCACTTAGTAATTGCACAAGCGAAGCAAAACTAATGAATCAAAATTAGATTATTTTTCCCTCTACACAATGTAGCAAGATAACGTCAGATTGATTGTCTATTACCTGGGTCCTGGACATAGGTGGCGGCACCGCATGGGCCTAAGCCCCCCAATTTTATTACTGGGGGGCCTGGCCACACCTTTTAAACTTCGAATTTTGCCTAAATAAGCTTGAGTAACACATTTATAGTATTGGGTCCATTGTTTAAGTAAATCGTTTAATGAAAAAATGTTGCAGAATTTTGGCAGTATTTTGTCAATATTATTTGTAATATTTGTGATTTGGCAGTGAATTTAGGATTTCGTATTTGTTTGGCAGAATACACCGTGCACACTCTGTCACCCTGCTATGGCTTGCGTACCGAATTGGTGTTGTTGAATAGTGTTGCCAGATGGTGTAATACAACACAATGTTTTACAAAAATGGTGTAATTTACATGCTTGTGCGCATGGGCATCGGAAGGATTTTATCCAGGAGGGGAAGTAGTGGATTTTTCCAAATGTTTTTCTAGGGGACCCAAAAGTGGTGAAATTTGTTTTTTGCCACTCAAAACTAAGAAAACAGCCTTTTTTGCTGAAATTTTCAAATTCCTGCCCCCTCCAACACCCATGCTTGTGTATAGGAAAAGTTCGTGCCACCCCATTAAAAATTGGTGTAATCTCAAGTGTTTTAACATCATTCTCATTAGTGAAATTTTGCTGAACCTTATACGCAAAATGAAATGTTTGACAGATCAATATCAATTGTGTTTTTGTCTTTTCATTGGCAGCATTAAACAGTTATGTTTATTTCTGCATTGATAACACAACTGGCATACGCACGGACAACTTGCTACATATGCTTTGTCTTGTCTTTGCATTCTGGTATTTAAATACAGTTGTAGAATGCGCATTCAGTTATGTTACTTATGTGTTCTACAGCAGATGTGGAAAAGTTGTGATTTTGAATGTGTTTAAGACAGGTATCAATGCTGTGTCATTTTTGTCCGTGTTTTAAGCTGTTTTCTTGGTGTTTTAACAGCCCAGCGGCTACTCCGGCACACGGGCTTTGGCCGAGTCTTGGATTACGATGTATATCGGAGAACGCGAGCTTGCTTGCTTACTGTGTTGGCGCCACCACCCACGGTCCCACTTAACTACACTAAGTTGTTAACTCGGGCTGTTTTCTTAGGGACTTGTCACTGTTCATATATTTTCGTTCCATGTCGGGTCTTTCGCGTTCATGTTGCAGGTGACCTGAATAAGACAATATCGTTCGTAGTAGGCGTTCTCTCGACTTTGTTCGCTCGCGCTTTACTCGTTTCCATCAGAGCCCGAGCTGCCGGGCTATGCAATTAAGTAATTTTTAAAACTTAATTCATATCGCACTGAAGGTTTTTTGAAGTAATGGATTTGTATAGAACATTGGATTTGAAGTCCAATCCAATGGACAGTCCCCATTTGAAGAATAATTTCAAACGAACGATAAATTGTCCAACAACATGGGCTAATATGAATGAATCTAGTACGCAGGGGGGCTGTGGAGTCGGATCCCGGAGCCGAAGTAATTTTAATGGCTGGAGCCGGAGCCAAAAACTTTTAGATGGTGGATCCGGAGACTGAAATTTTGGTTGCTGATCCACAGGAATAGTTTGTGGGGCAAGCGAGTTATGCAAATAATATAATGTTTTTTCTGATTTTTTGGAACAAATTGTTCTGGAGCCGGAGCCAAAATCTTCTAGATGTTGGAGCCGGAGACAAAAAATTTAGATGCCCGGAGTCGGAAATCTGAGAACCGGCTCCACAGCCTTGGTGCGCAGAAGACTTACTGGCGTTATCATTGCTCTGTGACGTTCGTTACTCAACAATGGAGACGTTATCATGATAATTTTTCATTCAATGTTACGTAACTAACGTCACAGACAGGGCAACGATAATGCCATCCAGAATGAAAGCAAATGGAAATTTCAGTGACGCAAGCGTCGAACGGTTTTATTCAGTCAGAATAAATCGTATGATGAGCCCGAGTGACGCGTTAACGTGGGTCGCCCCTGCAACAGCCAATTTGAATTTCAGGTGTTTCACCGAAACGTTTTTATAGTGATTTAATTTTGTCTAAAATAGTGTAATTTAGACCTGGTCTATAGGCAATGCCGTCATATTTCAATGCTTGTGACGTCACAGTTGTTAATTCAAACCACAAAAATTTTCTATGGTTTTTTGACATGCACTTCCACCCCCCACTTTGAAAAAGGTTCCGCCACCCATGGTCCTGGACAGTGCATTTATAGAAAGGTGTCAGTCAATGCTGTACAAACTGAAAGGGTTGAACTTCAACTAGAAGTGTCATTGCTGCGTTACTTTATCCACCGGCACAATCGCACTGTTTTTAGCCGCTACTGTCACCAGGAAAGCAGATCCGTTGCCAGAAAATGTCTCTGAGACGGATTTTCAAGCCTGCCGGTGGACGCTCGAGCATCGAGTCAGGTCTTATCAAAGCGCATTAATTTAGTGCAGTTGCAACCTTTATTTTCATTTAAAACGGGGCCACTTCAACTGCGCCCACAATCGCTGCGCTCCTCTTCGTTTTGTCAACGTTTTTTTCGATTATTATTGGAACCTGATAATATGATTACGATTCCATATGCGTGTGACAATGAAAAGTCAATAAGCAAGACACATCACCCAAAAAAGCAAAACTATGTCAATGTGATAATTTCTGCGAAAGGCAATGCACAGTTTCCACCCGTTTTTTTCAATGTTAGTGATATCCTGCAATACAAAAAGATGTTCAAATAGGCTACAACCACAGTCAACAACTAACCCGTAAATCAAGCTGAGGACGTTGGAATATATTATCGGATTGAGGGCGCTGTTCACCGGCAACATGACGACAGCGGCGAATGCATACGTCACGGGAGCAATGGGAACTCCGGCGAGGCTGAGGAAAGCGATGACGCACACAGGGCCCCAACACGCGAAATCGGTCAGAACCAATCGCGTAATGCGCGCCTGCGACGAAACAGACGAAGGTTTGCGAGTGAATAATTAATTCGTTGCATGCAAGCAACGTTTTCGCAAAAGAAGTTTAGTTTAAGGTAGGTCTTCGTTTCCTGCGACGATATTCCCAGTTGTTAACCAAAATTTGCTGCAAAGCTAATCCCAAAGCGCGGCCGTCCAGTAGGTCCTTTGCAACCGCAAACCACCTGAAAATCTGAACTTTCCATCGACGAAAAGCTCAGCATTTCAGTCATTACGAGCAACAACAGGGCCGCTTCTTATGTAGGTCACAATTTTCACCAACTTCGTTACTAATACAAATTATCTTTCGCTGTTGGACTTGGAACAGACGTGCATGCTTTTTTTAAAAGATTTAATCTGTTAAAAAAGTTATATGAAGTCAAGTAACATCGTGTCCAAACGCGAAAAAGGTTATTTACAGCAATCAGTTTTTCGCATTGGCAATTTATTTCCACAAAAGAGTTAAAGCTTTGAGTGCAACATTGTTCAGACCCTCAAGGAAGTGCGAAGCGCACATAATTGTTTTATGTCGCTGGTTTGCGTGGAATGTGGTTTGGGTTGCGTTCAGCTAATGTTAACAAGCGCGAGTTGAAACTGTAAAAACATGAGTTTCTCATCAATTTTTTATTAAACAAAATGTTATTCATTCAACTGCAAATCGATTTTCCTTGAAAATTTATAAAAACGTGTTTATAAGCACAACAGCAACAGATCTGTTACGCAAATGTTTTTCTGTTTGCGCAAGCTAAGCTTTTGGTCAAGACGCACCTCTCAGCATCCACAACTACGAGTGCCCATACTTCGGCATACGCAACTGCTTCCAATAGTCAGCAAAAATATAGGAAAACGTACCAAAATTTCTCTATTTTTTTAGTTGGAACTATGTTTTTCTGGCGAGCGACCGTGTTGCACAATACAACACCATGCTCTTTTCTCGTAGCGAAATACTGTGAACTGCGCTCTTTCTGAAAGCTCTATTAATTTCTATGTCGGCTTTCTTGACAGAGATAAATGGCAATAATTAAGTTAACAGACTTCAGTCGATCGTCGGATGCCGGAGACTGTGACGTATTGATGAACGACTGAGTCAGGTTTCTACTTTAAGTGCAATGATTCAGTCAAGCGGTCGATCGCTGGAAGCAAACAGCAATTAATAATTTGGATTACGGCCGTAGACTCGTAGTGTGCAAAATGTTTTGTGGGTAGCAGTGAGTCTCAAACGTGATTTCCATCTTAAAAAGGGCTTTTAGCGGTTGGAATCCGTACAAGGCTTTCGTTTCAACCTACGTTTCGGGAAAGAAGCATAAGCTCTATGGTAGAAGGTAACGAGCGGGGTAGTTCCCATCCAGAAGTTTTGATGAAGAGCGATGACTTTAATGTTTGTGCGTCCGCCATTTTCAGTTCATTTGCCTCGCGACAGCAACAATCTAGGAATTTCCCTTACACCACTTTGGAAATATGTTGCCCACTGCGTGCTTTTTGTTCAACATAAATCAAAACCCCAAAATATTTTAAGGTTCTCGCTGCCAGGCGCTTGTAGCCGACGTTCCCACGTTTTTTGAAAAACATTCTAAAAATATAATAAATGCAGTGCAAAATATAATCGTTCAAAAACCACTAAATGTGCTAAAATGCATACAAAAGATTTTTTTCCGATTGCAGTCAGTGTTCACAGAACATCAGCGGAAAGCGAAGCACTTGTAAGCGTCACCTGCATAATCTTATTTTCTTCATCTTTTCTGTTGACACAGCGAGAACGCGCCGCGTCATGGTACATTACTAAATATGACGTCATGACGAATAAGAAAGAAATGAGATCAAACGTCATAATACCAACGGAGTAGGCCCAAGCTCTGTCGTTTGTCTGCAAGACACGCGTATTGATTAGTTAGCTAGGTTCGTCCAACTACAGCATGGTTGACAATACAACAAACATTGCAAACAAGTGGAAAACGATTTTCAGTCTCAATGTCCGTGTGCAAAGTTTTGCAAACCAAAACGTTGTTTGATTCTGAACAATTTACTGCAGAATATCTAAAACGTACTTTTTACAGTTGTTTTCTGCCCGTACTTGCAAACGACTTACGGTAACGAAAAACTTGGGCAAGCAAACAGAGCTGGTGCTGTAGTAACCCATGTAACGTCGGATGCGAAACTTCTGCAAATGGTCAGGATAGAAATCGTGCAAAGTTTGATTGATGCCGTTCCACGAGTCGACCCTGTGCTCTGGCATTGGTAGCACAAAGCCATTGAACTCTATGCCTGCGAGGGCAGATATGTCATTGAATGCACACAATACACGACTTCGACGAAACACCTCAGTATGTTTCGCAGAGCAAATAATGGATATTGTAGTTTTGTTAATGATCAACGGAAGTTGCTACCATGGCAACAGCACAGCCAACACACATCAGAGTTGTCCCCGCCCACTCAGAATTGCCCCCGACCAATCAGAGTTGCCCTGGGCCAATCAGACTTTCTCTCGACCAATCAGAGTCGTCCTCGACCAAGGATAACGTGTACACAAAACCTAAGTGGAAAAATGATTGAAAACCACCAAAGTAAGTTGTGTCTTGTTCAGAAGACAAAAGTTACTGAAGATGCTTTAGAATGTTGAAGCTTTTAACAAGCTGTAGCGCAACATCTTATTTTTGTTAAAATTAAAAACGATCGTTTATCGTACATTCCTTTACTTCTGATTTGTTCTGCAGCATTTACATAAAACCTTGTAATTTCGCGGGCAGGCAACTGGTGATTCTCGATCTAGCTTCACCACACCAGAGACCAACATCTCATCGCACAGACGATTCAGACCAACATTCAGATATGCTGAAAGGTTTTTTCGCCCCTGCTACATTTTCAAGAATCCCAAAGTAAATTTTTGCTAAAATTCATTGAAATCGGGTTGGTCAGTTACAAGTGGCGGCACATATGTATAGGCCATGGTATTTTTAAGGTGTTTTATGGACCCAATTCAGATGCCTAGAATTGAAAGTCGGGTCCCTAGAATCAGAGATATTACTATCGGGTTCCTAGAATCAGAGAAATCGGGTCCCTACAGGTCCATACTGGGTTCCTAACATTTTCCTTAAAAAAAACTGGCATAGGCGGAAATGGGCAAAAGCCTCCAACTGCGTGTGTCAACTTTTTCGTCAACTTACATTACACCAATGGTTATTAACTGCTGGGATGCGAAACGTGACCTCTCCTAGTGTAGCGACCTTCTCTGCCGAATAATAAGCAAGTCCACATTACCGACACAATTAAAGGTTCATGTGCAGTGTCCATAGCAAGGCCTGTGATGACAGGGAACGATGCAGATGAGCTGCAAACAACCTTCAGCTTTTTGTGGCGGGAAGAATTTTTTTTGTTTTTTGCTTTCGAACTAGTTTAAATTGAAGCAAGCACCGAAGTAAAGATTTTATTTTCCAACCGGAATCGGTGTGTTATTGCAACATCTTGTTTTTTTGCTGAATTTTCGCTCGAAACGCACTGCACAATATATTTTGACATATAGACTTTAGCTTGCATAAGGTTTTGAGCGCACGGCATTCTACACAAGGTGCTTTTTTTTCTCAGTGCAAGCCTTCTCTATCCTGAACTGTCACCCATTTCTTTATGTTATCTTCGCTATATTATAAAAAGACTAACCCACTGTACACCTTTAGTTTGCGTTACCAAAAGTGATCTGACAGAAGGAACGAAACTTGCAAAGCAGCGGGATAAGAACTGTTTTAGCGCCTGGCGGAATTAGCCCTTATTTCCGGATACAATCGGAAATAAAGAGTTATTTCCTGCCAGAACGGCATTCCAACACATCCCTAGTGCAAACGTCCCAGTTGCACTGTGGACAAGTGTGCAAATAATTATTTCTTGTGTACAGAGGCTTCAAAACGTATTGAGAACCGCTCCAGTAGACCACGTACTTTGATGCATTGAGTACTTCTTTCGTTGTAACCTCAAGCCAGGCCATACAGGTCTGGAAGCATGCTTATACACCCTGGTCTAAGCTTACAAACAAACATCAGATTTTACAACTTCGTACTAAAGTCACCCGTGGGTGACCAAGCGCGACAAAATGTAATGTAAAGTCACCCAAGCGCGACAAAATGTAATGTTACCTTTCTGCGATAAGATCCACAACCTGCCGGCGAAACGTTTCATGGACGACTTGCCCGGGGTGTTTGTTGAAAAGTAGTCAACACTGGGAACAATCCACGCTTCCGACGTGAAGTAATCCTCGAGAGTGGGAGCTCGTGGCAGCACTGCTATGCATATCGACACCATCCAAGCCACAGTGACAAGCGCTGCTGTGTATCTGCGCAGGGAAATAGCTGACTTAGGAAGCGGACTTTCGTATGTTGTAGGAGAATTTAAGCTTTATACGACAAAAGGCATTCAGCCCCTTCAACTTTCAACGCACGTAGTTGGTTTAAATTTTAAGCCGGTGCACAAAATGCTTTTTGCCGAGCGTTTTTTTAAAGTAAAACGTCTGAGTTCGTAACGAAACGACGAAAAAGCATACAAAATGTAGGAGTGCAGAAAGGACTGCAAAAAAGGATGACCGCTCGCTGTAATCACACATTAAAAAGATATGGCGGTTGCTCAAATCACTACAGCGGTTAGAGGCTACGGTTCTATTCGAAATGTCTTAACAATTGTTGCAAGATTGGCAAAATATTATCGTAGCCGCAGCCAATCAGCATGCGCGACGTCACACGACCTTGTTGAGACGGTTGCCGAGCAACAAGACCGCAGTGACGTGCGAGTTTGTCGCCGAAACTAGAGCTCCAAATTAATACTATTATCCCGTTAGCAAGTTAGTTCCGTTTCAGCCCTTATGCACCGCGCACCAACATGCTAACTGGTCGCAATCGATCGAGTCATGTTCATTCATCGATTTATTGTGACGTTTATGGATTTGGCGCTGCCACTTCAGACAGGTCTTGTATTCAGCTGGATATCGCAGTTGGGTGCGTATTTTCAGATTAAGTGGCATTTTAACAAGCTTTCGATTTGCACCAAATTGCCACAGGATTCAGAGTTGGATTTACCCGCACATCTGGTGACATCATACAGGCCCCTGGTGTTTAATAATAAACTCTCAAGGGAAAAGCCAAATCCAGTCAAATCTAATTTTAACCGTTCTTACAACGCAGATGGATTTGCTAGTGCAGTGAAGTTTATCTGTTTGAAAACGCACTCACACAGCACAGATCACGTAATTGTACGTATACGCCACGTTGGCGTAACAAATCTAATGCCACAAGTTCACCAGACTTATCAGTTGCGGCCAATAGCTTATTGCGTACCTCGCCTGAAGTGCGTCGCCCCGAAAAGGCCTTAATACTACCATGACTCGGAATGATGTAAGGATGATGAGGAACATGACAGATGATTGAATGGAGATCATCGCCAGCGTTCCCAGTGACGCGCACTCCACGCTTGAACGCCACTCGTGATCCACGCTACAATATCTATGGCGCAACAAATAAAATTGTCGCACGCACAACGAAACAAGTGAAGAAACGTCATCAGTAGCAGGACAGTTTAGTGAAAATCCTAAAATTTTTCTCGTAAGAAAAAAGGAGGTCACAGTTTGGCCAGAAAAGGTCCAGTCCTCCCGATGTTCCCAAAACGCAGGGCCCCTTGTTTATCTGAAATTTTTTAGAATTAAGTTTTTTTTCTTTACAGGGAGTACAGCAACAGTTGTTTGAAGTTTTCAAGGTTTTACGGCACAACAGGTATTTGAGGGCTCACCTTCCACTTGTTCTAGCGTTTTGAATGGCCAGAGTAAGCAAGTAGATGCCCATGAGAAAGTCGGCAAACGCGAGATTGAGAACCAGAACCAGATTGCTCCGCATCATTGGCGACAACCTGGTTAGATCGATGCAAAGACGCAGGTATTACGAACGACAGCCCACAGGCCAAACTGCCTCATTTCATCTACGCACCTTCTGACTTTGAGGAGCCTGAACAGGGTGTGCCAGATGACAACAAGATTGCCGAAGAGCGCCAAGATCGCCATCAGCCAGATTAAAATGCGCAAGAAGCGGTTCTGCTCGTGAAACAAGCAGGAAACACAATGAGTTAACTGAAAAAAGTAAATCTGATCCAGCGTTTATCAACCTTTTATGGTTCGTGGCCACCTTTCCGAGACACTGAACACTCATAGACCCCTGCTACACCAATAAAAAACGTACTGTACATTTGTCTTAACCGTTGAGACACCTTATGAATTAATATTAACGATATATGCAGAATTTGATGTAAAGAGAATTAAATGCAAAATGTTTGCAGCAATCTCATCGCAAACAAGCAAGCCCATTGAGCAGATGTCTGCTCGTTGCCCCCAAAGAACCGCTTTGTGTCCCCTTGGGGGTCCACAGGGCTCCGGTTGAGAAACCGGCAGAATCCCGCACGCGGGAAATCGGCAGAGACAAAACTTGATTGCTTCTGAATCAGGGGCATAACGAGGTTAGATGGCGCTCGGGTCAAGAAGCAATTTTGGAGCCCACATGTTCAAACCTGAGGTCTTTCGGAGGCGAATGTACTGTATTGATGAAAGTACTTGTGACATTGTTGGGACTTTTCGGCGCCCCACCCCGCAGTCATTCAGCCCCCCCGCAGTGATTTAGCGCACCCTTAGTGATTCGGCGCCCGGGGAGTTGTGCCCCCCTTGACCCCTCGTTACGCTCCTGTTCTGAATGAACGACGTAAATATGAAACGATAAACATCAATGACGTAAGAAAGGACGAGTTTATTCCACTGCTGCGGATCAAACGATTTTACTGAAGCAACTTTTAGCGAGCGACGCTGGAGGAGGTTTCTCTTTCAGTTGATGTGCAATGCGTTCTTCTCGCTAAGCCTCAACAAGAAAAGGACCTGTGACAGGCCTGCAACCAGAGGGGGGCAACCGAGAAATTGCCACCCCCTGAAAATTTCAAAAACGTGTTTAGTTGTTAGGCACAATAACAAATTAAAACCATTTTGCTCCCCGAAAATATTAGCTGGTTGTGGCCATGACCTGACCTGTGACCCCGAACAACAACCAGCACAAACCTTGATCATGTCGTACTGCGACGAGAAGGCGTTGTTCGTGAACCAGATGCTCGGACATTCGTCGCTGCCGTCGAAGCAGTCGATTTTTCCGTCGAACACGAACCGGTGCGGAACGAAGAGCGGATCCCTCGACGTGGACGCGGCGGAGTCGCCGAACGTGCGATTGCGTCGCTCGCAGTAGAATCGCGATGGGACGACATGAGCGCAAAGTGCTGCGCGAAGCGATAAATTCGACGTCACTGATCAAAAACTAAGCAGGGTGCTGGTGACTGAACGGCTCACTGCACAATTTTCGATTTCTAACATTTTTGCCAAAGTCATATTTTGCTGCACTTAGCGAACCGCGTACAAGCGTGGGGTGATTGTTTTAACAACAAAGGCAACCATTACGTCATCACTGATGATGTCACTAAATACACCATAAAAAGAAATCTACGATCCATGGTATTTCCCCCCTACATTGCGATTCGTCTTCCTCCTCCTCGCAGTCGATCCGTCCATCGCACAACATACTCGCTGGTATCGACACTTGGTTTGGATCCAGTGGGCGACTTCGGTCGCACAACCGCCGCTTGGGGCAGTAGCGTTCGTCAACTGAGAAGTTGGACCAGGACCGGACACTGGTTGGCGCTGCTGCGCTGGAAGGAGAGTCACAGTCCTCAACGCCGTTGCAGATCTGCAACAGAAGGAAAACTTTGGAAGTTGAGGTTAAGTGGAGGCAAACGCCCGAGAAAGAAAGTGAACTGTACTTGCCCGAATAACTGCGTCGCTACGAGGTATATTTTTGCGTCGACCAAAACTATGATATACAAACAAAGATGAGAACACGGATTTAAAATTCTGAAAAAGAAAACCTTTTTTCGACTTTATATACGCACGAAGCGCATATTTGTCAAGTTAGTATATACAGTGACCAAATTTCATCCCGCAAACACTTGTCGGTGGCAACAGCCCTTGCATCAATACTTTTGAAAACGCGTTTTAGCTGGATTCCAAAACGCTACTCACATCGCAACAAGGCTAAGTCACGTCTACAATAAACAATCCAACAAGGTGCTCTAATCAACACATTGTCGTATCCTCTTTATATTTCCAGAATGTAGGACACAGCCTGTTGCAGAATGTAAGATACTCAAATTGACGCTAAAAAGCGTAAGCATAAGCCGTAGCTTCCATTCAAGAAAACATACGAAAGGCAAAAAGAGGATATTTTACAGTATTTAGCTCTTCTGGGGCAGGGCCGCAGCCAGCTGAAATTTTTTCTATGACTCTAACTTATTGTTGTAAAATGACTCTAACTTATTGTTAAAATGACTCTAACTTAAAAGGTAAAATGACTCTAACTTATTGTTGTATCTAACGACTAAAACATGTATTGGCGCTTTCACACTGTTTTTGAAAATTTTGGTGAGGCAATAGCACACCCCCACTCCCCTTGTTGCGGGTCTGCTCGGGGAGGTTTTATTTTTCTTCCAAAAGCAGGACGTGTCCTCCAACAGGACGACGCACGGTAGCCGTAGTAAACGTGATGTGGGTCACTTTCCAAAGAGGCATATTACTGCAGTTCGGATTCATCATCTTTATGAGTCCAACAATTCTTATGAATCCATCATTCGTATTACATTGGAAGCTTTTGGGCGATTTACCTGTTGTGGCAGGATAATCTTCTGCGAAGAACATTCGCGAAATCCAATTTGGTTCCGGGTCAGCATTTTGCAAATCTCAGGAGTCTTGTCTCCGCAAACGAAGTCCGATCCATTGGAATTACCGCCTGTGGGCGCTGTATCACTCAAACCAGGCGTCTTGTCCAAATCCTTCCAAGCAAAGATGTAAGGTTTGATTGACAATAAGACACCAATTTTTCACTCAGAGATTAAGAAATACGAAAGCGACTCGAAACTGCTGAAGGGTTCGGAAGTAAAAAATTATACACGTATTTTTATTTTTAAGCCATGCAGCGCACGTGTTCGAACATGGAGCGCGCCATTGCGTATCATGCTGACATTGCGAAACAAATTAATTTCTCTACGGTAAGCAAAAATGGTAAGCAACAATAATTTATGGAAAGGCTCCTGACCGAATGATTTCACTTGAGGGGCCAGATCCCGCCCTCGGCTATTGACCCCTGGATTACAGTAAGCGAGACTTTTTCCCATTTAAATTTTTCCGGAGCGACTTGCGCCACTCCTTGAAAATTTTTAATGGGCACTTGCTGCTTTCGAAGCCACAGGTGAACCTTGGCAATGTCAGCATATCATTGTGCAGCAGGCTCAACTCTCCCAGCACAATCCTGTTTATATTCATGCTGATAGACGCAGTATAAAATGAACTCTCGGGCGGCTTGTGAAATTTTACGAGAAATATCGCGTAGAAGGCGTTTGTGAATTACTGATGACGTTAAGAAAGTAGGTTCTAGAAAATACTCTTTGCTTGCTCAAGCGTGAACTCGTGAGAGGCAGTCAGCGCAAAAGCAACCACCGCAATAAAACAGTTTTTAAAAGAATAATGCAGTTGCCTAGTGCTGATGTCCAGTCATTTCAGCGTTGACTCTGCTTGCCTTTTGGCGATATCTTGCCCACCAGCTTATAAGTAAAAGTCAGTCATTCCGTTTCGCTATCACTGACGTGGCGTCAAACAAACCAAACGGGGAAGATTTTTATCAGAACAAGCGTTTGACTTGTTATTTACAATCCCGTTGAAATATTTTCTGTTGAGAACTTCAACAAAGTAAGCACACGTTAAGGTTCCGATATTTTAATGCTATATAAGAAAGTGGTAAAAAGCCCTTCACCCTTCAAAACAGCTCGAGTACGACATTCCCTGCATATTCCCGCGTACCCCAGTTAACCTCCCGGGTGCCCCAGTGCTTATAATCCTCTCAAAGCCATTGGCAACGCTTATTTAGCTAAACACATTGAAAATCTGTTTTACGGGGCCAAATGTTAACCTTGTTACTCTCATAACTCTTCAAAGGAGACAGTTGCGCTGTTAACGTATCTTTGGACTGATATTTTTCGCCCCTGCTCACCACGTTAAATCTAGGAATGTCTTCATCTTGTAGCTTGTGGACTGCTGACACCGATAGTTGCATGCGAATGCACAGTATGTAAAACCGATGGCGATGTTCTCAAATGCAGGGTTGTTCGATCAATAAACATTTGTTTCGATTAAAACACAATACCTTATAAACCTTACAACAAGCGTTGTGCATCCATACAAAGAAGATAAATGTTGTTTGAAAATTAAACCTTCACATCTTGAAGTGATTCTGTACAATAGCCGCATTGATCAAATAGCATGGATTCTATATAATTTTTCTAAATTTTCATTTTAAAAAGACGTAATGAAGTTTTGCTTAAGAAAAATTGATCTTTTAGAAACGTCAATCGACAGAAGTTTGACATTTACCGATGCGTTATTGTCGCCGAGTAGGGATGACAATTTAATCACAACAAATTTTATTCAAAAACGTTCGCAGACTGCTTTTGTGCTGTTGCTTATAACACTCGAACGCAGCCAGATTGTCCAACAGTGAGAAAATAAACCGTCAAAAAAGTGCTGAAAAATAGGCTAATCCTTTGTGCTTGAGCATTGCGAACTGACGAGACATTCAAGGCAGGCAAAAATTTTTGAGCGGCTGCTTGTAGGTGTTACCACCGGTAGGGAGAAGAAAGCAGCCACGCGACCTGCGAAATTTTAATTTACACATTACTCAATGCCTCTAAAGGTAAATGATTTGAGAGATGGCAGCATAGTGTTGACTGTGCTAGCCTGAGCCTATGTCAGTTTTTGACAAATGCAGCTTGCTTGCAGTGGCTGCTGCGCCAGTATGTACTGTACTGTTATGCACATTCAAGAACACCAAAACGTACCACATTTAGCACCAAACCGCTCCAAACTTGTGGCTAAGGAGATGCGCTCGAGCGTGACGCTTTGCAAATTACAGCCAGCTGTTACTTAAACTGCATGGCGTCATAATGCACGCAGAAAAGTTGGAAAATCAAAATATGAAAGAAAAAAAGTAGTTGACAGGTGCTGGAAAACTTTTTACCGATTAAGACAGATATCCTTTTTCTTGACAAATACCTAAAAGCACAAAGGCCATTGCACCATAGTTCAATCGTTAAAGCATTTCGCGTTTTAACTTCTGACAGTGCTTGAATGCTTTCCATGCAGCAAATATATTCGCTATGAAGGAAGGGTTGAACGCCAACTCAACTAACTCAGTCAGCGGAAAACACGTGAAGCAAACAAAATACACTGAAAAAGAGCACATCAACATTCCAGGTGTTAAAAAAATTAAGGAATATCGAAAATGCGAATGACGAACTTCACCACCGAGCTAATCCAACACGTGGCCATGCTTTGTTCAGCGACGACAACCACCCATACCCCCCTTCCCCGCATATCCGACATCGCGGCAAATTAATTCCATGCTTTGAATGCTGCACCAGTAGATTTTTGCCAAATTTTGTTTTTTTTTGGCCGTAACGTTTGAACCACTAACGCTAGACGGCCAATCAAAGGCTCTGAAGAAGCAGATTTTCGCTTAGTTTTTAGTAAAAAACGTGTTTTCGCCTAGTTTTTAGTAAAAAACGTGTTTTCGCCTAGTTTTTAGTAAAAAACGTGTTTTCGCCTAGTTATTAGTAAAAATAGCTTGAGTCAAAAAACTGGTTGGCTCTTGTGGTTGGGGCCCAGAGACCGGTAGCCTTGGCCAAAATTGCGTAAATCTACCCCAAATATCACGTCACCGACAAAAAACTAAAATCCTAAACTTTACAAATTTTTTACATCTAAGCTACAAGACTTTCCGCACCTTTAGAGGGTTTGAAGAGCTCTCTAGCTCAATCGGCTGGCGAGTTATGTTGATGCAAAGTTACGCATAAAAGTGGTACATGCGCGACTTCAAGGATGTTGATAAAGGGTCAGCTTACTTAAAACCACTACATTTCTTATTGGTATGTCTTTTTCTGAGCAAGCATTTTGTGTTCTCGTCATTAAAAGTTGCTTTTTTTTATGCCCAAGTCGTGAAAAAGTTAAAATGCTCCTCAAATTCGTTGCTTACTTCGTCTTGTTGAGCGCATTCGTCGGAGAGATCGTAGCATTCTGGTATGCCGTCACACATGGCCGCCCGTCTGTCAGGATCGAATCTACACGTGTAGTTTTTCGGTTCCGACTCTCTGTCTGTTCTCTGCGTCGAAATGTATGTCTTGATTAAAGATCAGGAGCATCGAAAACTTCCGAATTAAACGGTTGACGCGTCCAGGAATAAAAAATGGAACAAGAATTTTCTGAACCCTTACCCCAAATACAAGGAACACATCAAGGCACATAAAAACAGCATGAGTCAAGCAAACACACATAAGCAAATTGTGTGAAAATACTGAAGCTAACATTGGGCGGAAGGGAAAAAACGTAATAGGTGCCAGGGGCGACTGCATATGTCAAGATGTTTCGTTTTAGAATCCGGATAGAGCCCACAAGAAAGATCCCTCCGTTGCAAATTTATCGACTCTTTACCTCACGGTTCGTTTCACTGCAGAATATTGCTCCAGTGGCGAGTTTAGGATAGAATCACCAGGGGGGCCAAGTTTTTGGATTTTAAATATTTTTTTGAAACGGGGTTAGAAAAAAATCATGCTGAACGATTAGAAATGGCACAAATGAAGAGGCCTGAAGCCCAGTCAAAGCGATCATGCCAGTGAGTTGAATGCAGGCAAAGAGTAACCGCAGGAAGGTGATTTCATTGGTTCTTAAAACGTATTGCTTCACTAATGGTTTGATCTCCAGGAAAACGCGTATGAAGAACAACAGTCCAGCACACGTACTTTCTTGTGTAAAAGTGACATTTTTGTGCTGGGATACAAGCGACGTTGCTTGGTGAACAGTTTTAACCTTGCTCAGGGCCTAGAATGCTAGGGAAAGGGTAGAAAAGCTTGAGCGCCTCAAACACAAGGTTTAACTTCACCTTTACTCGCCTGATATAAACGCGCCGCATATGCGCTTGGATTCCCGGCGAGGCGGCCGAGCCCTCGCTGCAGAAGAACCTAAAATTATCCTATGACAGGGCGCATTGCACATGCAGTTAGCCAAGGTGGTTGCTGGTGAGCCTTTCATGTGTGCTGAGGCCGTTTGATGCCGCAGACAAAGGCAGCTGCGTCGACGAAGCTTTCTTGGCGCTGCCCCAATTTCGCACGGGGAGACGTTGTTATCCACGCAAAGAGCAGCTCGACGACGACTTCAGCCTTAGGGCTCCCTGGCCAAGCGTTTTGCAATTGTTTCGTAACAATGATGCAATTGTTTGGCGCGTGCAACGTGCGCGAACAGAACGAAATTCGATTCTTGAATAACACCTTTGAAGGCAGAGCCCTGCTGAAAACAGCCGGGTGGGTCCCTTTGGCAATGTGTTTTTTCCTTGAGAATGGATTATTTCAGACATTCCACGATCTTCGCGCAGAAGAGTTTGCAAAACCAATTATATTCAAAGTGAAATGTACAATATCTAGTTCACAGACGCTTGCTTAGCTCAATTACGACACAGACCGCTTCGGCAAAACTCGTTTTTTATCGGTAAAATTCGTTTATTATCGGAAAAATTTGTTCTATGCGATGATGACGAAGCAACGAAGCGTTACAATTCCAATCGGCGGAGATTTTGGCGCCGGTAGCAATAGACCTCGTTGTACCTCATTATTGTTCAAACAAGCCGATTCATCCGCGTTGTTCATGCAATCCTTCTTCTCGTCACAGACCCGTGCAAGAGGTACGCATTGCTCGTGGCTGCCACATGGCACTTCACCTTTCGGACACAGCGAACATCCTTGATCTGCAACGAAGATTGCGGCAATGGTGTTTGATCATAATCCCCTAGGTTCGTGGAGGCAGACACAAAAATCCGTCACAAGATTTCAGTTTGACAAGCATACAAACAGGTGAGTCGTTGAGTCTTTTGGCGCAGTTTCGGACATGTACACGTGGTGTACAGTTTCACACATTCTTTCTTGCTATTTACGCCTTCGACGGCTTGTTTCGCGAGTTATTCATCGCCTGCAATCAACGCGCGCACCTTGTGTTAAGATTGTTCGCAGAGCTACCCATTAAACGGAATAAATTCATGTTGCGTCAAAAACCTGCACTCAGGTACTCGAGAACCAGAATCAGGTTTTAAATTAGCCTCAACAGAAGACGTGAAACTTACAAAAAAATTCTTCACCACCTTCACGTTCTTTAGATAGAGACGTAGCAATTTTCATCCGGGCTCGATCGGAACGTAAGATTTAGTCAGTAAAACTGTCTTTGCAAGAATTGTAACTTGCTGTGATATCCATACAAACCCAATGCCAAAAGTACACCTTTAGTGATTTCATTCTAAATAAGCACAACGTTTTGCAAAGTTTCGCAAGAAATTCAAAAAACTGTAAAAGTAGAAACACCATAGAGCAAACCTGAGTGCAAACACAAACTGGCACAAAGATGTGGAAACCTTTCGCCCAAACTTTGACTATCGCAGAGACATTCATCACTAAGGTCTGGACAGTCGAAAACGCCATCACAAAACTGTTCCTCAGCGATAAGCATCTCTCCAGTGAGACACCTGGAAAACAGCTTCCCCTGTAAGGCTCCTAAAAATCATTGCTTTTCTCAGCAACGTGTTTTGACCGGCAGGTTTTAAACAAGCTAAATACGAATTATTCGACATAAATTATTTACACAGCCATAATTGATCAGGGTGACAACCAGTGGAGGGCAGGGGTTACGGGGAGCCCATTTGCAGTCAGTGCGCAGCTTCTTTTGGCAATGACCTTTTTTAGCCTTTCGGTGAATGTGGCCCTTATATTTCGGTTTTCCTTCCTCCACAACAACCACACCCCGATGACGCCCTGGAATAGGTATTCTCAACCAGTTAAAACAACTCACAATAAATCTGACCGAGCGAGGGCGCTCTTTGTTTGTGTTGCCGAAACCTCCCGAGCCCTGCATTCTGGGTTCGCGTCTCCAAAAATTGACCGTTACACAGTGTTGTTTTCCTGGTTTTGTTTAACAAGGGCCGGTTCGCCCGAGGTCAAGCTGGTCCACCGTCAACCGGGCAACCCAACACGAGGTCAACCTGGTCCACCGTCGACCGAACGTCTTGTCATCCATCTGCCTTCTACGAGTGCTGACGCTACTGAGAGTAATTGCTCTTCCCAACCGCTGCTTAAAGGCGTCTAATTACAGCACGGCACGTGTGTATGACGTCTTAGCGTCTAACAGTTCAAGCTCGTTAGATGCACTTGGAGTTACCACACATATCTTTATTCGCACTGTTCACACACAACTCAAGTGTGTCAACACTTTACTTCTGGAATTCCCCGAAATTCCTCTGCACCCGAATGCCACCCGTTGCTAGGGGCCTGCATATATTCAAAAACTAGTTACACTGAAGTTCGTGCACGACTTTGCGATCCTCACCTGAAACAGCCGGTGTTACTCCCATGGCAGCGATCCACATTTCCTCTGCAGTCAACTGTCGAGTCGTTGGTCATGTGCTGTGGGAGGATGCACGAGTGAACTTCTTTTCCTGATCCCCTTGAAACTGGACACTTGAAACCTGGTCCATACGTCTACAGCAGACGCATCAAAGATCATCCGCAGAAAAAATAGCACAACACCAGGCACGTGTTGGTGCAAGTGACAGCATCAGTTGGACCGTCGTACGTCACAGTAAGCTGATTCTATGTTTGCAGTAGCGCAATTTGTTTTATAACCTATACAATGCTACTACAACAAGAAGGCAGATATAAACAGACGAAAAAACTGCCCTGGATTCCAGTGGAACACTCGGCATTGTACTTAGAGCTTTTTTTCTATTGGAACAAGATTTTAGGACTGAGGATGCGCAGTGTTATGTGAAATCGATTTCCTATTTAAATACAGTACAATTTATTGATAGAGTCAGTCGTCACCTTTGTGGAGACAGTTACTTGAAAACAGATATGTGCAAGTCTGAATCATCGCAAAGTCATGAAAGCAGAGCCCAGTTGGCTGATTCTTGGATAGCTTGCAGGTAACATAGAGCTTTTAATTGGCTTGTAATCTTGCGTTATTTTTAAGTAGTTGGAAAGAATCATTCTTTAGCTTCAATTCTTCCTCACTGTATCTCTCACTCATGTCTGTTTGTTGGGGTATCGTTTCAATACTTAATGTATGTCTGTTTGATATAAGCAGCAAAATTGTTTTCCCTTTTTTTTGATATGATTAAACGCCATATTGAAAGATTTGCCAGCTCAACGACACGCGTGCTATAGAACATCTATAGAAATGCTTATTGCAACAAAACTAAACGCTTTGTCAGCAGAAGCGCTCTTGAAGCCATCGAAACGTTGTTTGGATTGCAAGATAAATGCAAATCGCAAGTTTCCGTGTTGTTGTCAATCTGTTTTATTTCAATAAACACAACAGGTCTTCGCAGCAGTCGAAACGAAAATAAGCAACCATCTCAGGCCAAGAACTTGCTAATGCATCCGGTGAACATTTAAAAACTGAAAGACACGCCATTGAAACTGTATTAATTTCATTATGGTAACTTAAAAATGCCTTGTGATTCCCACAAAAATGCTTCACCAAAAAAAACGGCCACCTTTTCAAACGATTCCAGCATGGCATGCGAGTATAGTGAGATCGCTGATTACCAGAACTATAATGGACCTTGGGCCTGAGTGACCCGCGATTTGTGAAGTTTGCTCCAGCGCAGTGGGAATTCACTGGTTTATCGCTGTACTGCAGTCTAAGAATGCAACTGCGTCAGGCACAGCGTTTGAGCTGCGTTCTGTCACTGACAAACTGTGCATTAGCAGCACCCCTAAAGTATCGACACTTGCTGGTGCCACGTAGTTTTATAAAAAAAGAACGCATTGGACCCCCATTATCCAAACCTCAACCGAAGGTTTATTATATTAATCTTGAAGCAATTATTTTGCAGAAGTTTGATTAACTTTCGCCCGGACATCAACCTACTTTTTCGTCGCTCCCATCACGGCAGGCCGTCTGCCCGTTGCAGAATTCTCCTCGAGGTAGGCAATCTCCGTTGTCGCAAAAAAATGATTTCTGACAGCCGATCTCGCACTCGTCCACCCTGCATAAAACAAGGTCGATTTATTTAAGATACATTAGATGAATAGAAAACACGTCAATTACCGTACTGTTGAGTGCAACAAACCATGCACTGCTTTTAATATTTTTGCAACGTTCCAGAGCTTTGCTACAACGCAGGGTTTAAATGATTTTTTGTTCTGATGGCTCAGTGAGCCGCAGGGGACCAAAGGAAACGAAAAGAAACTGAATCGTACGCTTGTGCGGTAGGTTGCAAACACTTTGTTGTTTCTGAGGCAGAGAATACATCGCCAGTATCTTCAAATCTGCGAATAAGGTTTTACCAAAACTATTGTCGGTCATCAAACCACACCTTCCATGATCTATTCCAACCGTTTTAACTTCCAGCTTCTGTCTATCTAAGTTTTGCCAGTGTATGCTGATCAAATAACGATGGAAAACACCAACAGCGCCCTGCACGTGTAGGCTCGTTGACCAAACGCACAACAAACTAGCCACGCCCCTGCAGCTACAGTTACGCTCCCGCAGTATTCCCGTTAAGTGCTCTTTGCTTTCAATCAAAGTTAAGCCACGGATTTGAAACCGCTAGTTTTTGACCAAAAACCACGGACGAACCTGTCGACACAGTGATCCATTCCATCACACATGTATTTGTACGGCAGGATGCAACTGCTCCCACACGTGTTGTTCGGATTGTTGCACAGCACGGATCCGTACTGGCCAAGGTCGTCCGCAAGGATTTCGTCACTTCCGTCACCGCAGTCGTCACGACCTGTATCGGGAAAGATAATGATGTTTAAAACTACCAATATTTAGAAATTTACAAAAAAAACAAACCTTGTTGTAATCAGGTATGCGCGTAGGTGGCAGAATCGTTAAACAAGGATACGTGTGTTTTGATCACCGACAAAAATTCTCAGTCATCAATATTTCGAAATTCTCAGAAAAAAACAAACACCGAACAATTTGAGCAAAATATTTCCGCACGTTGGCGCAAGCAATCTCTCAAAATTAAAACCGATGCTGACGAAATACTTGCCGTCACAGAAGTGAGAGAAGGCGATGCACTTTTTCGTGTGAAGACACGTGAAAGTTTTGTTGCAGTCTGGACGACACTCGTCAGACGAGTCCAGGCAATCGTCAAGAAAATTGCAGATCTGTGTGAGAACGACTTAGCATGTGGTTTAAATCAGATTACCTTATTAATGCCTGTCCTCAACCAACGTGCAAAGAAATAAGAGACTGTGGAGCGAAATATTCTGGAAAACCCTTTAATGCACCTGTTAGGGAATGTTTACTATGTTCCCCATGTGCCGCAGAAGCATTTATGAAATATCTACATCTTACATCATTAAGCAACTGCTAAACCTTACCTTGTTCCGTACAAAGTATTTTTTTTAGTATATAAAAAGCACGGGTTATCAAGAGTTGTGTGGCAAAAAATCATGCTGCCAGCGAAAAAACAATCATCATTTGATTAAAGTAAAATTTACTGCATGTAAATATTAAGCCGAAAGATCTCACAAAAGGCGCTTTCTTTAATAATGTCAATTAAAAGCTCCTGGTTTGCTGCGAGTTGTCGAGGCTGGGCTCATCCTTCATGACTTTGCGATGACCCTTGCACATGTCTGTTTTCAAGTAACAAGTCTCCACCAAAGCGAGGAAGTTGAATCAATCAGCAAATCGTTTTTAACAGGAAATCGATTTCACGTAGCACTGCGCATCGTCAGACCTGAAATCTCATTCCTCATAAGATTTCTCCGTACTCTTCACTTGGATCACTAAGGTTTGCAGGAAAACGATATAATTGGCTGAAGAGATAGTGAACCTAGATACTCATCTTCACAGCTAAACCTTTGAACTTGGAAAGCATATCTTCCACCAACTCTTGGTAATTTTCAGCTTTTCAGCTTCCAAGGAAGTTATGTGTGACTAAAACAAATGATTGTCAAGCAGCAAACTCTGTATCTGTCAGAGAATGCACAAAACATGCATCTTTTATGAGCTTCCGGATCTGAGGGCCATCAAAAATGCCGGCTTTCAGTTTTCGATGGTCAAAGCAGGAAATGCTCTGCAAATATAGTTGAAGCAATCCCCATTTGCAGGCATGGTTTTGACAAACTACTTTGATGTGAGGTGGTGGAATGATGATTTTCTCTCTGGCAAGTAAAGGTTCATTGATGATGTTAGCTTCATCAGCACACATGGAATCTCTAGGTGGCCCCCTTTCTTCATCCAGTGATCATTACTCGCTCGGCTGTCCCACAGGCAGATCAAAAAATGGATATTTCGTATAGCCACTTTGCCGGCCAAGCATAAAATTTGCTATTTCCGAGTCTGCACAGATTAACCATTGGTGAGAGTCATAATCCAGCTGCTGCAATACCGTTTTAATGTTAGTTAAAAACACTATGTTTTCTGTATGCTTTCGAGGAATCAGCCGACTGCGCTCTGCTTGCATCATTTTGCGATGATTCCAACTCGCACATATCTGCAGGCAAGTTTGTACTGTCCACGATAGGGTTAAGCAAGGAATCGATCAGCAAATTTTTAATAGGAAATCGATTTCACGTACGATTACGCATCCTCAGTTCTGAAATTTGCAAGCCTGAAGAAATCGTCCTGAAACTTGCGCTTTAATGTTGTTGTGCTCTTCTCTTTGTTTTGTTGAATGGCCACTGGAAGAGATGCATATCTGTTACCGTTATGTAGCAATACACATTTTAAACTTCTTTTCGAGCTGTCTATGAATAAGCGCCATTCTGCAGCTCTATATTGTGGTTAATCGCATTTTCAGCAGAAGCCCATGGATGTCTTTGCAGTAAACAAGTTCTTGTTGGCGAACATACGAAAGTAATTCTTTGTTTTCTCACATGGCAGAATGTTGTTGAAGCTCCGGTTCCAATGCAGGTTTTGTCATTGAGCCAGGATGTCAAAATTTCTTCTGCTCATTTAACTAAGTTACGATTCCTGAAAAAATCACTCAGCTCCTCCAGTTTGAGTGGCTCTGAAATTGCTGAACTACTGTACTTTCGAACACACTTCCACCGCTGTCACTTGCAGAGCTTTCTACCTCTTCATGAAACTTATCATATTCCATAGATATGTCAGGCAAATAACTCGGTTGTTCCTCACAGTGAGGCACAGGTCGCCGAGCAGATTCTAAGCCTAGCTAGTTCTAAGTACTTTTCTTCTGACGATTAAATCCCTTTGGGTCCGCCGAACACACGTAGCCGTCATTGAAAAGGCTTTTTGATTCTCTCCAAACCATCGGTACACCAAACTTAGATTTTATAGTGTACCTTCAGTCCACTTTGGCAAGATTTATACACATTTTTGCAGACAATACGAGGAGGCCATGGCTTCTCTTGGTTACCAACCTTCACTTGAAAATACGCAAGATACACCTTTATCACAAAATCAGCGATATATTTCCTTTGGTCTTAGAAGATATATCCCCACAGATGTAACAAAACTTGTTAGGATCATTGCGACAGATTCTTCATGATGAATTCATAACTGTTTTAAATGCAACTAAACCAATACGTCAAATTATAGAGTATCCAAACTAAGCACATGTAAACTTGTGATTAAGCATAAATAAATACTGAACGGAAATGCGAGAGGTTGTCTATTCAGTCACAGGGAAATACATCCTATCGGTGACAAACCCTAAGCATATTGTCAAACCTTCACTAATTTACTGAACGTGAATTACAAAAATCTCTTGAATTACAAAACTCTCCATATTTTCCTAACTTTAGTTGTGTGAACATGAGTTCAAACTAGCCGCGTGGTGTACTTTTCTCTGACTGCAGAGCTATTAAACTTTGATAACAACATCTTGTCTACAACAACATAGGTGAGAATGAGATAATGTCATATGATAGGTGAAGAGAGTACTGTACTTTGTACATGTGGTGAGCAATGCAAAGAAACTGCAGCTCATCAGAATGATAAGCCTGCTGTTACACTCCCATCATCTGGTTTACTGTCTGATGGTGTACGGCTTGCAAAAAGCTGAGGAAATCACTCATAAAACTAATGATATACAGTACAAAACCATACATAGGCTATAGCTGAGTAACTTGTGCTGTGGAAAATAGAGTCTTAAGTATTAAGACTCAAAGAGTGTTTTCAGTTCTTTATTAATGAAATAATGGGATGTTATAATGAAAATTAGACATAGTGTAGTGTCTGGTCGCGAATAAGAAATGCATACCACCTAAGAGACATTTCCAATACGCATGTAACTGATACTTGTGTTCACATTTGGCAGGTACTATAACTAAACTAACTAAAGCTAACGATTTTTCCCTTGTCAAAAAACAAATATCGATATCTCAAAAACTGGGGCCAACTCAAAGAAACGGATGTCATTTTCGGACTCAGCAGCCCGCAATTACCCAGAAATCAATCTTTAGCACTCGAAAATATTTTTATGTTGACCAGTGATCATTAACACCTGTGGTTCTTGACCTTTTTGCAGAAGGGAGCAAAATCCAGACATACGATTCTATTAGAGTCATTAAACCTTAAATGTTTACTTTTTTATACATTTTCTTTGGATGTTCATGTAACTGTTAGACAAAAAATCATGAATTTATAAAAATAATATATTTTGTATGCTGTTTTGAATGAAACACTGCTTTGTTTGGCAGCAAAATGTTAAAATCATTCCGATTTCTTTAACAAAAGTTGCAGAAAAAAAGTGATATCACAACAGGCACCGTTGAAAGCTGCAATTTAAAACAGCTCTCGTTGACCTGTTCGCAATCTAAATTAACGCAAATGCATAAATGTCACGCAGCTAATCCGCCATTCCACGTATTGTTGTTTTTCAATGCGCACCACTGGCTTGTAATTTTTTGCGATGAGCGACGACAAGCTGGTTGCTGAAATGTAACCCTTGCTGAAGCACGTTTCATCGACGGCTTTGCTCAAGAAACACTGCTGTGAGTTATAATCGCAGGCTGGAAATCGCTCCTCCAACCTATCGAAGGACAAGAAGACACAATTCCACCCATGGGCGTCGGATGGATTTTTTACAGGGAGGGCCCACTGGTGGATTTTTACAAAAATTTTTCTAGGGTGGAGCCAAAAGTGGTGAAATTTGATTTTTCCTACTCGAAACTAAGAAAACAACTCTTTTTTCTGAAATTTTCAAAATCCAGGGGGGGCCTTGGCCCTTCCGGCACCAATGATTCCACCGATATATCGCAGGAAATTGTGTGTCGCACACGCCAATCCATTACGCGAAAGTTGAAAGCAACTTACGGAGAGACCGGAAAGTGTGAGACGGTCGTTGTCACATCTGAAGTAGCCGAACAGAGAGGCGCATTCCCATTCGTCGCTGTGATTGTCACAGTGTCTAAACCCGTCGCAAATATGGTGACTGGGGAGGATGCATGTCAGATTCAAAGCGTTTGAACTGCGCACAATTAAAATAAAAGCAGTGGAACTCTAACTTTGTAAGTTGTGTGACTTCATACAAGTAGTTGCTGCACGCTTCAAAAGAGGCAGCGATTCGTCCTGTGCTCGATACGAAATGGGAAACTCTTGAACGGATTCGACTCATCCGCATGGCAACGCGGGACAAAACTAGCTCGCGTATAGAGGTTTAGACTTCATTAGGAACGCTCGAATTACAGTGTGTTGATACGGAAGCCAACAAAGAAAGGACGATTTCAAACTATGTTCGATGAGGAAAAATTGGCCATCCTTCTAACCAGCTCTTCTCTTAAAGAAAACACTGTGAAGCAGGTCAAGCAGTGTCATTTCCACTTCTAATATCAAACACTTCCTTTGCTGATAAGGAGTCAAGATGAACACTTCTTCTATCGCCTACAACGTTATTGTGGCAAACTCCCAAATGGATCTTGCAGCATCCTACTCGCAAGTCGATGATGCTTTTGTTAAACGTTAAAGCGAAATAAACATCTTAATCAGATTTGCCATCAATTAATCTGTTCAGCCTTAACAGCATCAATCGGTCACCATGCGAAGTTGCGCATGCGCACTGAATAAGGAGACTACTTTGCTGCGTCTCTTATTAACACAAGCAGCTTACTTCTTATCACAAGTCAAAAAACATTTATTTACTTTTTCCAATAAAACCTGGCGGTTTTGCTTTTCAAAATAAATTTTGCGGTTCTTGTACTCTTGATTTTCATCACCATGCCAACAACAAACGACTGTAGCTTGAAAACATTCTTTGCTCTCTTTTACCCCTAACTAAACATTTTTTCGCTTTAAACAGCCGAAAGTAGAAAGTAGCGAGTCACAAAAAGTGCTTTTTTCTTTACACCGGTGCCCTTGGTATTGGTGCTTGACAAGTAAAATTCTTTCTAAACTTCAAACTACTTTTCTGTAAATTGTAGGTTAAAAGATTTAAACACGCCTCTGCAACGGAACACTCATAATTCTTTCCTGAATTAGAGTTTAGCCGAAAAATCGAAGGTTTTTTAAGTTGGTTTTTAAAAGCAATATGTTGACATGGTAATACCATACATGCAAACGCTAAGCGCATTTCCACTTTATAAGGCTGGTGTATCGCGCATTTTGCTCCACACGTTTTATAAAAATATTGCCTCATTGCTCGATTTTCAACAATGCAAAGTTACACACTGAACAACTGTTGCAACTACTGGCATGACAGTAAAGCGTCAAAACGAGGATTGCACACCCTTGGCCATGGGCGTCAGAAGGAATTTGCCCAGGGAGGGGCCACTAGGGGATTTTTCCAAAATTCTTCTAGAGGGACCAAAAGTGGTGAAATTTATTTTTTCCCACTCGAAACTAAGAAAACAACCTTTTTTGACATTTTTCAAAATCCAAGGGGGCCAAGACCCCCCTTGCCCCCTTCCCACGCCCATGTCTTTGACCTTGACTCACCCACTCCGGCACGTATGTCCTTT
>JGI24021J15306_10000590_pt1 | contig 29189 bp, 12 predicted proteins | sample Ectturendosymbi1_FD_15306 | JGI IMG/M metagenome (IMG submission 15306) | reverse complement strand
AAGGCCAACAGTAGAACAATCCACTTCGCAACGTGCCTCTGCAAGCCATAGCGCGGACCTGAGTGAAATGCAAGCTCATTCCTGCATGACACCAGAACAGTGAACCCGGTAGTTGTGCAGTGCGAGGGTCATACCGCTAAACAAACTGTAAATGCAAGAATTAAATCAACTAATTGGAATTAACCTGCTTACTTCAGTTTTTTTTAATGTTTCGTTCTTAGTCCCAATTTCCAGGGTAGAAAGTGGGTTTTGCTCCATCTGGGGACGCCCATAATTTCATAACACGTTCATTTCTAACTCTTTCTAGATAAAGGTTTGATCGAGCAGGAACACCGCAACCATCTTTTCAAAATCTAAGTTAGGCAGGAACGCCGTAACAATTGGTGAAGTGCTAAAATGCACTGGTATTATACCGTTCGATCACCGCCTGTCGAAAAGTGATTGGTTATTATAACACTGGACAGTAAGCATATTCGTCACAATTGTTTTATATAAGCACAGCGAGGAAAGGCATGTGCACCACGCGACTATCATGCTTTCGTATTATTTAGTTCTTTTAACGAGTATCTGCATACGATGTGTCACCGTCTCCAGGTGCATTCGTCGGGGGTTTTTAATTACAAAGAGAGATTGAAGACACAGGTCAAAGGTGCATCTGCCGGCTATCACTTTATGTGTGACGTCATGCGTTTGTTTCTCCCAGTCATACAACGGCTGCATACAGTTGCTATATCGGCACAGTAGTACATACAGTTCTAATTAAACGTAACGTAGCAAAGCGTTCAAGTCTATAGTGCATTCCTGCGGCGTCTTTGGACGCAGTATCAGGTAACAGTGATACAACAATAGTTTGCCATCGCACCCAACTGTTCGAGTTTCATGCTGCCAAGACAATGCTTCACTTGGCAGAGATGGTCTAGCTGGGTTCATAGGTTCAAGTGGCACGTTTGCCAAATGTTGATTAGCTTTCTTCAGTGTTTGTAAAATACTTTCTTTATTTCTTGTTAAAAAGTGCAAAGAGTTGACGTCAAGGATCCATTCTGATGTTGATTTCGTTTCAATAGCGTTGTCCACAATTTCAACACATTAAATTTTTCATTACTTTCAGTGTTGCTTCTGAAACGCTTTTAGGTCTTTTTTGTCTTATCCTTCTACATCATTTCTGTCTGTTTTTTTAACTTCAAAATGTTGATGTTTGACAATAAAAAGGTCCAACACCAGTTTGTCGTCACGCACTTGCGCAACACATTTTTTATATGAACTGAGCAGTGTTTACAGCACGGAGAGTCACGAAAATGCAAATAACAAAAACGCGAATCTTTGTCCGTTGGAGTCTGAAATTAACACAAAAGTTTGAACGCCAATCTGCCTCTGACGTTTACTTGGGAAAACGTAAACCTCAAAGAGTCTACGCTCATATCGTAAAGCATTCATTGGTGCAATGCTTTACGACATGAGCGTAAGCTCTTGGGGTTGATTTGCTCATGTATATTATGAGGCTAAATACAAATTCGCCATGCAGGAAGATGGTGACGTCAGAAACGTTTGAATACAGAAATAAAACTAAAAAGTGATTCAGAAGCAAATCAGTTCGGAAATAATGAACCATAAATATTTGTGGAAGCCTTCCCAGGAAAAGTAGTCTAAGGGAAAGACTTGCGACCGCACAATCGCACATGCAAATAGCCGAGGCATCTAATAAAACTTAAATTTCATCCTAAAACAGTTCGTTGGGATTAGTTTCCGAAATTGACCCTGATAAACGCCGGCTTGAAAGGGGCGCCGCTGCAGGATCGCTGGGGCAAAAGGGATCATTTGGCTTAAGGTACCCCTCTGGAACCACCACCAGTTAATACAGATGCTAGTTATCTTCATGTTCTGTAGTAGGTGCTCGTCAACGCTGTAGTCTATGCACTGCAATCAGGATCTCAGACGTCAGCGAAGCTTCACTGAGAAATGCCTGTGGTCGCTAAGCGTAGCAAACTCACGAAAGCCTCATATTGAACAAAAGAATGTCTTGCTTGGACGCGTTTGCTTTTGCGCACTGCGTGTACATGCGTCTGTTTTAGCCCCTCTTTGAATACAGACTCACAGCGAATCAAGAGCAAACCATCGAACACAATCGGAAACATTTTTGTTTCTTCTACTCGAAAGCTTATGCCTGCTTTACGAAATGGGTTTACTTTAAACGCCTAAATTTACACACGCGTTTAAGTCCAGCCTTACTCTTTGGCTAATAGCAAATTTGCCTGTGAAGCAAACTTTAGCCGAGAATTTTATTACAACCTGGCCTGAGAAACTTTAATTATGGTGAGGTGTTAACTGAAGAGAAACATTGAAGGAACTACAGAGCAGGAGCAATTTTATCAAACGGCATGGTTTTTCTACACTGCAGTTTACAACCAAAATCCAAAAGTTGATCTTTGTTCTTTTTTCTTGCTACACAAAACTGTGGTTGTACAACAAGCAGAAAATGTTTACCTGGCGATTAAGCTTTTTTCGGCTTCTTTAATTCTCGAGCATACGGTAAAAAATTATAGATTTATTTGTTTCGAGTTCTGAAATTTTGTTCTTGCCAGGGCGGTTGGGGTTAATGTTCTTGCTCAGGCCCGTAGTTTCGAGAGATCCGGGGAATTAGGCAACCCATTAAGCTTTGTAAATACCTCCAAGCTCCTTAGAAAAAGCACTTTTTGTCCTACTCCAGAGGAATAAATGAAATAACGCCGCCCATTGGTGATATCATTGACCAAATTACGCTTCCACTGCAATTCGCACACCACAGCTTGGTCCACAAGTGACAATGTGAATTCTGTGCGCATCCCGCTAGTCATGAACTGCATTGTTGATGATAATCAAAAGGCCTTGTCTTGTCCCACCGCGCAAAATTCCCTTTAACGGCTGAGCCGCAAGGACTGTTACCCCACTTCGGGAAACAGCGCAATTTGATTATGATCCTGCCGTTAGCGTGTGTGCAGCTTGGTCTTCTGCTTAACTATGTTTTGTAGTTCTTCAAAATACAGATACCGAAGGCACTGTATGATTTGCACAAATTCATTAACCAAAACATTTTATGAATAAAGAATAAATATATACAGTAGCTTTGAATAGGTTTAGTTGCGTTGTTGAACAAACCAGATTTAGCCGCTCGTGTAATCTAAGTAGTTCGTCGTGGTTTTGAGCTTGACAACGATTTTGCACCGATAACCTACGAAACGCAAGATGGTATGGATGAATCCGTTCTTCCTAATACGCAGGAGTGTGTTGGGGCGGGAACCCGTGGGAATACTTTGCCCGTACTTTTTTTGGATGTGGCAACGCATTCCCACACTTTTTCATGGTAACCTTACTTGAAGATGTGTAGTTTTACTCAATTTTTCTGTGTGCGGCTCCAGATGTCTCATACATGAGAATATGAGATTTGACAAGCTATCTCTTGCGTAGCACCCCAGCCAGATAGTATAATTACTGTTTGCTGTAATATGAACTGCACGCACATATTTGGCATTTTGTGTGATTGCTTCCACATGTCCTCAATATATTCTCCATCGTAACACTTAAATCAGGTTTCAGGTTGTAGTAGGTTTCTTGGACCAAAACCAAGCTAGCTGTTATTTCGGTAGGCGGCACTTTCTGATTTTTGTACTGTTTTGGGAATAGAATTAGGCTAAAGTCGGGGTTAAACTGTCGACAGATAACTAGTGGCTAGCTTGCCGTTAGTATTTCCTGGCTAGCTTTTTCGCTGTGTTCCCACACGTCTTTTTCTAGCACTTCACACGGGATAAGACGCATGTAGCGTCTCATGTTCTAACGCACGATCCGCCTTCGTTAAACCTTTCAAGTCCCACGTGCGCCACTTTCATGCACCAACTAGTGCCAAGTTCGGCCATAACTTGCCAGGCGATTGAACAAGAGAGCTGATCAAAACGTTTAAAGATGCGAAAAGTCTTGTAGTTTCGATTTTAAAAATTGCACAATTTTGCATTTGAGTTTCTGTGCACCATTGTCCGTTGGTTACAATTCAATATTCATCACACATCTGTATATGGTCATGAATAGAATTTCCGAATTTATTAACTAGATACACAATTAAGTCCGCATTGCAACTGTTGTGTTTTAACGAAGTTGAAAAACTTTGCGAGAATGGATTAGGTATCTTTTTCAACAAGACTTAGCGGCTTTCACGAGCGCTGCTCATAACGTATATCCTGCTGAAAATTGAAGGCAACAACTGTAAAGGAAACCTCTGTTCTTATTTTCAGTGCAAGGAATGCATTTTCGGTCGCAAAAGCGATTCAGATAAGATTTGCCTTTCCTGATGAGGTAATTTATTTTTGTGCAAGAAACTACGAAAGCACTTGCATAGTTGAAGTTGCATTTTTGTGAACTAACAACGGATGTCCGGTAATTCTTAATTGTCAATCAAATTCCAATAAACAATCAAGCACAAGGTGCAAGTATTATCATCGCAAAGGAAACAGGAAGACATTTTGTATTAACTCTTGTTTACGTGAGATATCACCTACCCTTCTAAAGGATTCATTCAGCTGCAGATCTCTCTAAGGACTCTGAAAGGCCCTGTTGCGGCTTTCAGGCAATTTCGTTCGAAATTCGCCGATTAATTGCGTTTGGGGGTCAGGAAGACATCATAAGATGCGAATTTAAGTACTTCCTTATTAAAAAATTGGTTTCTTTTGGATTCGAAATTTTTTTGAGTTTTTTGACGTCAAAAGGTGGTCACAGTGATTTTTGGTCATGTGAAGAAAACCCAATCGCCAGTTTTCGTGTTTTTTTCCAAAAAATACACGAAAATCCGCACCTTATAAGGGTCTGATTGACTCTCTAGCGCGACCGCTCGACGAAACATGGCCGACATTCAGCTCGAAAGGCACTGCAGTGGCTTTCGCTGTGCTTTAAGCTGTGCTCTATTTCTATTCTATTCGATGTTTTGTTATGATCGTATGCAGTGCGAAGACATGATTAAATGCTTTTCGTCGGGGCGGTTGAAGTGAACACTCTTGCCCCAAGTGCGCCAAGGCGAGCCACAGTGGTCGTGGATCGGAAACCCAACTTTCCCGTTGAGAGGCGGAAACTCTACCACTGAGCTCATTAAGTGTCTTGAATGAGGCGCTCTACGGTCCGAAATGCTTTGACCAGTGCGTGTTGCGCAGAGAGGATGCAAGCTGACTAGCAAACTTCTAGTGATATATTAAAGGAATCTCTGTGCATTTGCACAGCGGTGTGCACTTTCATGTAAACGTTTTGTCCGCATACTTGAAATACTTGTTTTTAAAGTATCTTCGTGTTACTCCCATTATGCAAGCTTCAGTATGCTGATGAGGAAAGGAAATAATTTTTGGTTTATTGTTGCAAACTAATCAACAAAAATTCAACGATATGCTACAATTAAAGCAGTTTTGTTTTCATTTTTAAGTCTTGTGATATGCACCGGAGTCTGAAACCAACACGTAAGTAAATATTCGTTTCTAGATTTTCAGTTCTTGGCATTTATTTGTGATGTTGTAGATTACGTTCCTAACTGATCATCTGCGTGTGTCATCATTATTTAGTGAGAGTTTTTCTTTGATGTTTGACATTTTTCGCTAAGGCAAGACTTCATTGCAAATGTTTTTATTTTATGATCTGAACGCAGTTTTATTCTTAGGATCATCGGAAACTCTTTTTAGAATGGTCACTCAGTTTCGATCCCAATATGCATACTCTTGTGAAATTGGTTTTTAATGAACAGAGACGGGATTACGTACAAATACGGATCTATAGATTCTATTCGATAAGGATTGTAATCTTTTTCTCTTGAAAGTTCGTCTATTAACGTACGAGAAGTAGGAAAACAACGGATAAACATTTGGAGCAAACAGTTGTCCGGGATTCATTTGCGTGGGGTTGTATGAAACTGGCACAAATATGGTAAACTCTCAATGCCGCCCAGTATCCATCTCATTTTTGCCGGGAAAGCCTCCGGTATCGAAAATGTTTTTAGCTGCCCAGTCTGTATTTACTGGCATTTGTTTTGTCCTGTGTTCAATGTGCTGCTCTCATATTACGAATTTACTGTACAATTTCAATACGCTTTATAGCCAAGCGCACTAGCAGTTCTGATAGAGAAGTTTCATTTTGAAATTTTTTAGTTTACAATAATAGAACAGATATTATTTACGAAATCATGTATTCGCTGTCGCTGTAGTACTTCATTCCAGCACAGCTTTTAAGTAGCGGGACTAATGATATGCAGTTTTTCTTCGTTCTCACTGAGCATTGTGTTTTGAAAATAAGCCCACGAAATATCAATTGGTTCACTGCTTTCATTCAAAGTCATCAGGTCAAAGTGATGCTGTTTATAAAAGTCAATCCTTGTTTGAGGTTTTGAAAACTCTTGCTTGAATGTGATGGTGCTGCAGATTTTTGATATACTTTTCTTTGACAAACACTCCAATTCTTACTTTACTGTGAGCTGTTTTGCCTATTTTTCTTTTGCTGCGAAATGGTTTACTTTACACTGTGAAATTATGTTGCACTGGTTATGCAACAAAGCTCTTGATATTCCAACTGTGCAAACATGTAATTCAAACACAAAGTCTCATTTTGTTCTACAAAATGTAGGCGCTTNTACAGCATATTAAGGAGAGTAAGGAATATTTACTAAACGTTTTGCAGTTCCTCTTTTCTTTTTTGTGTTTCCAAGNAATNTTTTCCTCAACTTGTAACTATAAATAACGCCCAGCAGAAATATTGTGACTGCAAATTAACATCGAAACTGGCCTTAGAGCTACAAAATAACACCGAACATAGTTGAAGAATTACAACAGTGCCCAACGTGCAGCAGCTTGAAAAATGTAAATTGGTGCTGGAAATGAACCTCGTCTTTGTTCTGAGAAAAACGTTTTCAGTCATTATGACATGCGGTGTTAGTATTTAGTGAAAAAGATACACAATAGGTTTAACGCGGCAAGGACTTATATTGACAACCTACTTATTTCAAAACTTTTGCGACTGTAATTTCTTCACCAAGTTAAGCACTCAAAAATATGTAAATATGTTAGAATAAGCCGTCAAGGACGTGGGGCACAATTCTACTTCATGAATCGACCACATCATTGCATTTTTGTTCCAATAAATGAATCAAAGCAAATATGTTCATTGAAAAGCAAGGTTTGTACAAAAGATGACTTGGCATAATGTACAGCGCTTTAAAGGCCTGCAAAAGCTGTAGTGCAAGGAATTGGTCCATGCATATTTGCGAATTTATGAGCAAAAAGCATAAGTGTCACATGATATGGTAAGCTACTGTACTTATTTTCTACTGAAAAGTAGTTCAGAATTCCATAGAAAAATTGACCACTTGATGAAAAAAGTATAACATATCGCGGTTGCATACGACCATCACTGGAAGTTTTGCAAAATGATGATACGGGTAATCTGGTTGAAGAACGGTTTTAACACAAAGCTTTCATGAACGATAGAGTTTTAAACAATCACCATTCAAGTTTTGTGGCTTTATAATCTTGCTTTATCGCTAAAATTTCAAGCAACTAAATCGTCTCATTTCGGTTCAGTTATAAGATAATAAATGTCCAGATCTAAACCATTGGGCTTTGACATGAGATCATTTTTAATGGGTATCATCAGCAAGAAACACTTTTCTGAAAATGGATGCACGAAAAACTGTCAGCATGGTCTGAATTCTGTTCATACCAAACATCACAACCAAAACTTCGGTCGAAACGAAAAAATGGACGCAAAGGTCTTTACAGAAGTAACGATACTTTCAGGTGAAGGTGAGTCAATCAAATGTTATGAGTATATTACACTGCATTTAGTTTTTCTGTTTGAATATTTTTAGACGTCAGCAAAGTGCTTCATGCTTTGAGTCTCTCTGAGCTGATCGACCACAAATACTGCTGTGCTGTCAAATTTTGCCCGAATTAGAGCTGGATGTAGAGCGTGTTGGAGAATCCGATGAAGCTGATGTGAAGCGACTTGAAAAATGCTGCATGCGTGCCCACCAAATACGCTTGACATCACTTTGACGAAAGCAAACCAGAATAAAAATGCAGATTCCCTGAAAAATAATGTAAATGCTTTCGCTCTCTGGACTCCTTGTAATCTGTTGTTACTACAAATAGCTTTATAACATGATTGAAGTGACAAGTTTGCACTTTCGCAAATGCAATATATCAATTTTGTCTACATAAGTTATATTTACAGAAGAGTTAAAAATGAAAAATAACCTCAATAACAACTTGATTAGATTAGCACAGGAACGCACCTGAAGGCTTGATGCTATAGTAAAGATCCAGCTCACGATAAGTAGAAATTTGGGATTGGAGGACAACATCATGAAATAACCAAAGATCCAAACCAAGCCTAAGGTCACAGCTAAAGTGACGGCGGTTGACAGTTGTTGAAGAACAGTTTGATTTTGCGAGGAGGATGAAATCTGAAAATTTAAGAAAGAATGCAAGTTGCTGTGGTAAGATTTCAAAAAAAAAAAGAAAAACGTCAACAGATACTGGCGATGGAAGTGTCTTTTTACCAAACCTTTTCCAGTGACGTTTGTAAAGTTAATGGTTCTTCTTTCTCACTAGGAAAAAGGCACATTCGCAATTTTACAAAAGCTTAAAGTGCCGACAAAGTGGTTGGGCGCGAATACGAAGTACTACCCGCAAGCCAGCGACAAATAGGATTCACTATAAAGACATGCAGTAGTTCCACCTTCCACGTCTGTGGTTTTCATCGGAACGGCATCTGGTTTTTAACATCAGATTTGCTGATAGGATTAAGGCACGCAAGGGAAGTGGTAGAAGAAACGGGTTGGTCGAAGTGATATTTTATTATTGAAATAACAAAGTAATTCTTCATGCCTCGTGCAGAAGTGGAAATGACACACAGGTGCACATGATATTATAATGAACAACCGCATAGAACCTACAAAAACGATTATCGATTTAGAATTCCATTACCAAGAACTTACTGTGTTTCGCAATATGATTTGTATGTATAGACTAGCGCCTTCTCTGGCCTGTGCTGTAAGTAAACGATTTCGTATTTATTGTGTCCTATGCCATTAATCTATTTGGCATTCAACACAAATCACCGGTGAACGTATAAAATATATATGAAATGTAATAAATAGTTTCTTATTCAACCGTTCAAACCAGCAACGATGAAACGATTCTGTTTTTCTGTATATTTACCCCGAATGTATAAGCTATCCGTGTGTGTGCAACAAGAGCTGTCTATTACTTATGAAAATAACTAAACAAGAAACACAGTGGAAGCACAGGAAAAACAAAATTTGTGGCCTTTAGCTTCGAAACATCCTTCAATGATAACTACAATGCAAGTATACACTTTGGGAATTTACGCCTACGGGAATAATTACTCTTAATTCGACTGTTATAACGTTGCGTTGTAAACAGAATGCCCGGACTTACCATTACTCAATGAAAAAATGCTGAACAGTATAAAAAGTACAAAAATGCAGTCAGGAACAGCTTCTTCCTGGAAAAACGACTATTTGTGCATGGTCTCAAAATTTACAGATAAAAGAGTTAGATGAAATAATTCAAATTATGGATGTACAGAAACATAAAAGTCTTATGAAATTTACGCAATTTTGTGATATTAATGCTTCTATCAATAAAATATGCTGTAATCTTGTAACATTCAAGTAACATACAAGAACATGCAGTGCTTCAGCTGAAATTGTTTCAATTTAAAATTGAAAACAGAATTTCGAAAAATTTTTTGGAAATACCTGTTGTCTTTTGCAGGTCAATGTTGTGATCACACGACCAAACATAAACATATTAAACAACAGCAGAAGTCCAACAGGTAGTAGAAACGAGAAGTACAGAGAATAATTCTTGATCCAGCAAAAGTTGTCAGCAAGTAAAGTATCAGCAAAATTTGATTCTGAGCCTAAAAAAAACGAAAAAGTTTGGGATTATGCATTTATCAAAATCCCCTAAACTTTGTAAGTGAAGCATGAGATAGAAAACAATAATGACTGTGCCGCTCGTGTCACCTTCGAAGCCTGTGTACGTAACGTTACGTACCTACGGCATCGATTGTGCGGTTTCATATGTAACGTTCTGTGTCTGAATTCAAACGCCAACGGTTGGGTTCCTGTTTAAAACGTTTCCTTTTGATGGCGCGGATATGTATGTACATGTATTTCTGAAGCTAAAAAGGTTTTTCTAAACATAACTCCACTTATATATTAACAAACATTAAATCTTTGTGCCTGCTGATAAACCAGTGGAGTGGACGTATTTGGTGAATTTTGGTGACGGCAATTGGCGGCATGCAGGTCATAGCCTCAATTGTGCTTCTTGCTGGGGCGGTTGTGGTGAAAGCTCTTTTCCAAGGAGCGCTACGACAATTCACTCAGTGGCTGTGGATCGAATACCCAACTTTCCAATTGGGAGGCGAACACTTAACCACTGGCTGTTGCCGCCCCGTCTTTGGTGAGTTGCTGCCACTGACAAGAGGTGTTGCCACAGTATGTTCGCGATGGTATACAGGCTTGCCAATAGCCTTGCATTTGATGGTGTTGCAATTTTCCTGGGTATATCATGGTGACTTTATGTTTCACTGCGCTATATATCATTATGTGGATATATCGAAAAAGTTTACGTGCAGACTAGCAGGCTAGTAAACAATTTTACAAACCCTGTTTGAAAGCAGAAAGTCTTGATTACCGTTTGGCAAGATGCAAGATTTCACTTAGCGTTTCAAGGTTGAATTCGCGAATTAAGTTTGCAAAAAAAATATGAAACTTGTGGTTCCGAGGTTGTGAAAAGTTATACGTGTAGGCTAGTCAAACAATTTTCGCAGACCGCGGTTGAAAGCAGGGAGTTTTTATCATAGTTTGTCTTCCCCTTTCTGCGACTGTAAAGCCAAAATTGAAATAACTACTGTCGTATTTTCTAGTCTTCTTTCTTCCACTTTTCTCTTTTTTTTACATCCACTCCTGCCCGTCTCTTCTGAGGTAAAGTACCGGTAACAAATGCGTCCACTACGCAGCCAATAAATTGTCAGTACTTTACTGCAGATATTGTTTGACACTAAGGAATTTGTTATGTTCTACAATTGCGTGGTTGCTACAAAAAGGTATTTTTTAAAACGGCAGGCAAGGTAAGCGTGCAATATCTAAAAATATACGTTTGAGGCACGAACCATCTCAGGCATTCGTACAATAATGTAAAATTATTAACAAGCTGTAAAATTGTAACAAGCTGCTAACAACTTTCGCACTGTAATTATTAAGCCGCTAACAAGCTGCTGCTAACCAGTGGCGTAGCCATCCCAAAAATTTGCGGGGGCCAAACAAATTGGGGGGACCAAAATATTTGATTTTAGGCGAATAACACTATTTTGTTTAGAAAAACGCCTCTCAAAGCACAAAATCGCTATGTTTTTTTTGGCCCTCTTCTGGCTACGCCTATGCTGCTAACTACGCACTGTAATTTTTTTGTGAGGAAAGCAGTAAATGTATCACCTTCTCGTGTAACGCGGTATATAACCCACTGACAGTAGATTACAGCTGAGGTCACCAACCAGCAGTTAGACTGCTGGTACCCACTCTTTCCTTTCGACCTAGGAAATAGCTATGTCTGGGCAGGCGACGCGGACAGAGAAAGCAAAGAGATGAATATGATAATTCTACGTAGCTGGAGCCAGGCAGTTCTCTTCCCAACCTTCTTCCAGGTAGTTCCAATGTTAATTTAGAAACCCACAAACATTAAAAAGAGAATTCAACCAACCTTCTTTATTTTCGGAATCTTAGCAGCATGAGATCTAATTTGACACGCCCTTGGTGGAAAAGAAAACTCATGCCAAAGCTCATACAATTGTAAACAGCCAATGAGGGATCTCTCAAAATTTACACCAACACCCGGGCGAGAATAGAGAATAGAATATAATTACAATTTCACCATAATCAAGGAAAATATGCAGGGAAGTGTTATGTTTTTTCATTATCTCCTCAAACGTGGACAAAAATTTCCACCGAATTTTACTTCACACAGGTTAATGAAATTGAATGGGCAATTGTTACACAATATACCACACACGGGTGAATTAACCTTATTGTGACGCGTGACTACGTATTCTGTTTGCGAGCAACTCTTCAAAACATTATTTTTCCAATATTAAATTTCGAGGCACAGAGCGGACTCGACACCAAACACCTAGTGCGTGGAGACCCGCGACAAATTTAACAACTTTAACATGCTTTCGCGGCGCCCCTGGCAATGTCTCGCGGCGCACCAGGGCGCCGCGGCGTCCGGTTTGGGAACCGCTGACCTATGCACATCTAACTACTTTTTTTCAGAAAACCCATTTTCAAAAACGTCAAATGCAAGCAGTTTTTTGCATAACAATACATTGACTTCTTCTGCACTTGTTTTTCTGCAACGAAAATTTATATCAAAAACGTCACCTGCAAACAGTGTTTGTTTGCACAACAACAACGCAACATTTTTCGTGACGCTTTTTTCCAACGAAAATTCATACGGAAGTTGCAGCAACTTTACAGTAAACCTAGCTGTGCTGAAAATGAGAGGTTATTCGAACATAAACTATGAACTCTGCAACTTATTCACTGACACGGCTGGCACGGTCCGCGCATGCGACCGCAGTAACTTCCTATGGAAAAAGCAGCTATGACGTAGTAATTGTCTGTGCTTACATTTACTTGTCTGTGTTGTTCGCAAAGTACAGCCTCACAAACGAATGTCCTAGATCCTAATTAAATCACTTTTATTTCACACACTTCACAATTTGTTTAGTTGAGCTCTTTGCCAAAGCGAAAAACTTAATTTGTTTTGGGTTCGGAAGCCTTCCGGTATGAAATTCCCAATTGTAGAAAATGCTTTGGCATTTTGTGTAATTACACTTTACATCAGTTGGTTTACACGAAACTGTTAAAATACTAAACACTTGCAAGAAAGCTTCCCGGCCGGAGTGGAATCTTTCGCGGGACGGATCTGGCCCGCTGACCGGACTTCGGAGACCGCTTTACTAACTTGAAAATAACGTCCGATGCCCTAAATTTACCTGATATTCGATTGAACAATTCTAGTCTTGGATATTTCTAATAGACAATTCCAGACCAAAGAAATGCTTGGAGATTTAAGGAGCGTATTAGTCGATATGCAGTTGTTAAGAATAATTCCAACTGCAACAGCATGGATTTTTAGCACAAAAAATCAGCAGTTATTGTCCTCTTTGTTCGACCTGAGCATATTTATCGCATTACACATTACACTGATTGCTGTTTTGTGCTGTGTATCATGCAGTTTTTCTTGAAGTATTAGTGCATAGACGCAGGAAACTCAGTGAAGTCGCATGAAACTAGTATTCGTTCATGATTTCGTTCGCTTTTCATATGAAATTGCAAGAGCAAATCTTAGAAAAAAAGGTTTGAAAATGATACTGGTATTATGCAACGAGATTCTCGCCAGTTACGTTTCTCTTAAAATGATCAATCCTGTTAATTGCAACTAAAATATATTTCAGGCCATTTCGATACTTTAAGCATTTGAAATTTCGTAACTGCCTAAAAACTCACCATGGCCATTACCACCTGGCCGATTGGATGGCTGTGCAAATATCTTGACGAAAACCAAGTTGGTGCTCACAATCAGACAGGGGATTCCATAAGAGAAACATGCTGCCTTTACCATGTATCTTTTCCACGACAGGTTCATAACCTGCAGAAAATCGCATAGGAATAATGCAAAATCTATTTATAACAACTACTGTAATTTCACTTACAGTACAATTTTGCTCGCTCCGTAGAAGCCGCAGGTACAGGAAAGTCTTAGTCAAATGTGCAAAACACCGTGGCAATGCACACTAACGTACACTGTGATGCATGGCAGAGGCGAAATGGAAGATCGCGGGAAAACAAACCAAACAACAGGCTTTAGTCTGTAGTAACTCTACTACATTAGAAAGCAAACTTTCACTTTTTTGTACATGCTTTGCTTTTTTTTTATAAAGCACTGATACCCAGTTCAAACCGTCAGGATATGTCACCATTGCACAACTGAACACTTCAACATTCTGCAATCTAATGCGCTGATGAACAAGATGCTTTGACTTATAGCAAACAACAGCTGCGACCCATCAAAAGCAACAGGATCAGTAATTGTCTGTCTTAAATCTGCAATGAAGTAAGATTGTTGTGTTTGATTTTTAAATTAGTAAACTGCAGCCAGCCTTAATTTCAAAGAAGCTAATGTTTAGAGTTAGCACTCAAAGTTTACCAAAATTTTCAAACATCGTGTTTGCAAAATTTAAGAAAGTATTTGAGAACGTTTTCCCCAATCTTCTGCAGTGCCTCGACCAAGCATAGAAAGTCACATTCAGTGAACAAGGAAAACCAGAGAATTAACACGTTTGTTTTACATTATCTTTGATGTATACGCTTGTAGTAGCTGGATCAAACCAACTGCACAGGTTCAATTTACTTAGAACACAATATCGTTATTTAAAGCCAGTTTAACTTGTCCTTGCTTCATCCGACATTTTTTCCTGTATGTGGGGCAACAAATTTTGTACGTATGGGGGTAAAAAAAATCTTTTTGATTTTGCAGTTGGTTGCAAATCGGAGTACGAACACATATTTGGTACACCCAGGTTTTAATGTAGGGTGTGAACGCGTTTTCTTGTTCATCAGGCACTAATGTCGTTCCAAATATAATCCACTTTTAGTAGAAACTATGCCGTGTAAAAATCCAACTACTTGAAGTTGTAATTATAAGAAGAATATATCTAGAAGAAAATTATGTGACACAGACTACTGCAAAAATTTTCCACTTCCATCATCCCCCATAGAAGGAGAGGTTTTGAAGTACTTTAATCCTCGACTGCACCCTTCTGCTGTGAACAATATTTAATAAATACCTAAGTGCGGTCATTTGAATACAAGACGAACAACGTCCACCCATTGCAGACTCCTTTATTGGCACAAACCCATTTCCTCGTCGACAGATCGAGCGTTCCTGCTCAAGGCAGCTACTGAAAAAGACTATCACGACGATGCAAACTATTACAAGAAATAAGAGCATCTCACCACAACAATCGACTTGAGCAGGAGATGAGCATACGCTGCCATCCAACACCAGCTGCTGAGAAGGAAGTAGTGCAGCAGAGTCGCAGACGCAACACAAGCCCCAGTTTCATTTCTTTTGTCAATTCCAATCAGGAATATCAAGTAAGCAAGTGTAATGTTTAAATAAATGTTCACCGTGACTTTCGAGGGACGGCGTTGTCGTAAGTCTCTGTGAAAGGTTGCAAAAAATTTATGGAAGTGTTTCTGGCATTTTTTAATGGGGCACACCGTTGGGTATACGCTCGTCTTTTGTTATCCCCAAGCAGGACACAGTAACTCTTATGGTTTGAATACCTGAAAGGGAAGATTCCTAATGTTTCCTTGTGTTGCCACACACGAGAGCGTGTTTTCAGCTCTTGCAAGTGCAGTGTTTTGTGTTTCCTTGGTTATTTTAAAAGCGGTGACTCTGTTGTCTGGCAAATCGAAGGTTCCCGTATCTATACGTCACGGGTAACAATCGACGAAAAAAAGGTAGGCGCTTGCTCCGTAAACACAATTGTATAAACTGGTAAAAGTTACAGCAAATGTTTGAGATTGAGATCAAGTGCATAGACGTTTAAATGTACGGGGGTCATAGCTCAGTGGTAGAGTGTCCACCTCGCATTTGAAAGGTTGGCCGCTTGATTTACCGCTCCAAATTAAATGTGCCATAGCGCTCCTTATGGCTTTCAACGGAACCGCCCCGGCAAAAAGTACATTTTAGGCTTCGCCCTACCTCCGACCGCCATCGCCCAAAATTAAGTTAATTTAAAGAATGATGGCAAAATCTGTCAAATACGTTTACAAAAAAAAGAAAAGCAAGTGTTGAAAGATTGTTGCTTGCCTAACATCAAACAGATTTCATATCTTAAACTCTTCTGCAAAGAACATTCTGGTCAAATTCCGCAGAAGTAGGTCTCTTGGTTTCCTTATTTCGGTTCTCAATATAAAAACGGTTCTCAAACCTAAAGCTGCGTATGTGACTTGGCCTCACTTTGCGGTAACTACTTACACCTGCTCGACATGCCGGATAAAATCGACTATACGGAAGTCATCACTTCACAATATCCCACTGAACGTTCATGTCAACCGAAAGTTTGTTATTTATGGAGAAGTTTAAATCCAATACAGCATTTGATTTTAACGATTTTCACGTGAGGCTTTGTCATTGAAAATTTCCAACAACAAAGTTATAATTACTTTTACTGTTTTCCTGTGAGGAAAAATTGGATTGAATATATCGGAAATTTTTATCACATTATGGACGACATATTGTTCCTTTTGCTCTCCTTCGGCTAAGAATGCTTCCTCTATATTTTTTCACAAAAGCCTTTGATTTTTCTGTCCAAAAAACCACGCAAATCATAAAACGAAATTACAATATCGAAATAACAGAGATTCTCTTCATTTTATTTACATTTTTAACTTAAAAACGGCATTCCAAGAAACGTGTGTTCCAAGTGTATGTCATGAATATTTAATTTGTTCATTTGGTCAAGTTTTTCAAATTACTTATAATTATAACAACACGTGTGGAAACATTGGAAACATCTCATAATTTTATCTTTTGTGCCTGGGTATTCTCAGGCAGAGAAATCGCATTCGAGTGAATGGAAAATTCATTGTGTGTTAGAGTATTCTTGGACAGAGTAGAGCAAGAAAGTACAGCGTGCATTTGTAAGTGAAAGCCATAAAAAAAGAACAGCTGCAACATGCACTTCAAAATGTCATAAAAAGTTTAAAGGTCAAGGTTATTTATGTAGGACCAAAACCAACGCCTGAACGACCAATAATATCGCAAGAAATTGTGTAGGAAGTTCGGGCAGCACAGATAATGCGCTGGTATAGGCAAGCCAGGAAATGAGGTGTGTGTAAGTCATATATACAGTAAAACCCACATAATTTATACCTGGTTCCGTTGAACGTTAAACCCATATCAGTTTGTAAATGCAGAGTTTGTAGTTACCCAAGATTATACATCTCAAATGATAACGAATTTTTTAAAGACCCTCCACTTTTGTCACCTTTCGTTCTTCATATTCCGCTTTTATTGCCTCAGTTCCGTGTATTTACCAACCGGTTTTGTTGGTGAAATTAGGCGAGAATTTCACTGCGAACCGTAGTGCTAAATTATTTGCAAAATGAAATATATTTTGCACACGGTACAAATAACGTGTAACGTAGTTCTGACTAAGGATTGCATCCAAAAATGGTATTTTTGATGTCTTTTGGACTACTGAAAATGATTTTTGCGATCATTCATTTTGACACCCTACATCGCTAATGATTAGTTTGTTACTAGAAAACTACACAAAAAGTTTGATTACTATTGTAGACGGGAATATATATAAAAGTTTTGATTTTTGTTAAGTTTTTGAAAACGTTGTCTTGCACAAAACAAACTTGAGAATTAATTCAGCTTTACACGAACCTTGGTATCAGCAGAAGAACCATCGTAATACATAAAGCTAGAACGGAGATGGCGATTCCAATAATTGTGAACATTTGCAGTGATATGTGAGGAGCAATGCTGTAAACGTTCTGGAAAAACACAAGATTATAGATTAGAGATTGTGAAGATCAATATATTACAAAACCGGGCACACCGGACGAGTTGTGTAACTTATTTCAGAGTTGGAACAACTAATATCAATTTGTAATGATGGCGATATGGAATTTGTTGTAAAGTCACGATTGCAACGTCAATGCAACTCCTAAATGTAAGAAAGATAATTGTTCCATATAAGACGGGAAATCAGCTACTTAAAAAATTTCCATCGAGACAGAAACGTTGTCCATTCTCTTGGCAATATATTTCCTGTATAATTGTTTTAAACAATTAAGCAGCGATTGACAACAGTTTACGCGTGCAAAATATGAGCATCGAAGAAAATGATTGATCTTTTATGGGACATTCCACCATTTCTGTATTTAACGTATGCCGCCTTAGTTGTATATTTGTGCGAAGGGTCGATTTTACGATTACTTCAAGAATTCAGTTGATGACATCAAGCCTTGATTGCTTCCAATAATGCTGACATCGTTTTGATGGATCGCTAACGGACCATGCTAGATTTGATTTCCCGACTATCGGCGCAATGTCTAAGACAAACTAGAATGAAACAGTATTGCAGTGAAGTTCAACGTTCAGTCAACTGAACTAAATGGACGAAACTTTTTCATAGGTTTCACAAAAGCTATGTTTTGCACATTCGCGAATTTGTTTGTTGAAAAGGAAATACATACCATACATGTTACTTTTAAGACAAGCCAATTCAAATTTCGCAGAAAAAACACTCACAATCAAAACAGCGAAGTTTGTTAAATGATCGCACAAGCATTGGGGTGGAACAGAAGAAGCAACGAGGGAACATCCATCTGTAGACCATGAACTCGTGCTAAAGTTCCAAAAGACGCACGTCTGATTGACATAGAAAGCCTGAAAACATACCATAAGTTTAATACAAAGATTACTCCGCGAGCAATTCTTGTGTGATCAGTTGGAAATATTATTAACAACAATGGCAAACAAGCACTTACACAAGCACACGTGCATTCTTCTGACCTCTACCCAAGATAACATTGCGTTTTAACGGGTTGAGCGTTTCATGTTTACTTTTCGTTGCTGCAACAGAGCAACGTGTAGAAGGCTAAGATCAAGGCCAAACCCAGAATGATGTAATTTGAAGGTAAGTACAAACTTTTACAGTATCAAACTGTCAATTATATTTATAAGAGTTGCATTACATATTGGTATTTAGTGTACGTTTTGTGGTTTATAGCATATGTTCAGATGAAATAATGAAAAACATTTAGAATAATGAAAAACATTTTCGTATTTAACAAGGAACGAAGGCCAAAGACGAGTATGTTCCGTTCCGTAACCAAGCGTTCAAGAATATTCTATAATTCTAGTCTTGCTTTTATTCAGAAAATTCAAAGGATGCTCACATTGACTATAGCGCAATGAGATTCTTCAAAAACTGCCATGAAAATTCAGAAATTTTTGCAAGGCTTCACTGTTTTGCAGCTGTTTCAAAACAAGTCCGTTTGCTGAAAATTTTCTTTTAAATGGAATGACGTGATTTCATTGCCCCAATTTTCGAAAGACAGACTTGCACGCTTACACAGAGAGCACAAGCCAAGTGTCTAAATGTAAATGTCTGTTGACACAAGTCTGTGGCGAAAGGTTTATGACGCTAAGCATTCTATTCAAATTTTCTTCTGTTTGGCACGAAATTCTCAATTTTGGCTTCTGTTGGCATCGAAGCGATATCTGATAACCCACAGCGACCGATAGACCTCATGTAAAAGTTTGAAATTGGCCTGGAAGACTTAGATTAAAAGTTCGACTGGTTGAGCGCGTTCAGATTTCAGTAATAAACAGCGTTTTTAATTGCGACGTGTAGAGCTCCCACATAAAAAAAAACAGCCTGCACAGTGAAAATTTGGCTTGAAAATTTGTGTGAACCGCGTAGGATACATCAAGTTTTTTCTCTTCTTTCAGGTTAGTGTTGTTTTATATTTCATAGCAGTGGACATGTAAAATGAGTTAACTCTTTGAAAAGATGCCCTAAGAAATTGATGGAACTTTGGTAATTTTTATAGAGTTCTATCTCTGGGGTGACTTCTGTCTGCATGTACAAGTTTCGTATTAAACAAAAAATTAAAATGCTATGGTAAATATACCAGGTAGAATGTTAGCAATTATGTGAATGTAAAGTACTGAATTACGAGAGTGGAATGCTAACAGCCATGTGAATGTAATATGTTAAATCACGAAAAATAGAACCGTTTTTCCTAGCATATAAACCAATGACCTGTCTTTGATTGCTAACAATTGAAGCCTCTGGGAAACAATATACCTTTATTCAATCTTTCTTCAAGGTGTCATGGGCGGAGGTTAGACGGTCACTACCTACTTTCTGGAAATCTAACTAATAGACAACTGTCATCCAGAAAATTACCACCACACGAAAATTCCCACATACAATTGCAAGGTAGGACAACTGTCAGCCGGACTACGTTCCTCATTGATCCGAAACTAACTGTCCATGCTAAAACAACAATGAAAGATATGAAGTAGGTTGTCGCAGTCTACACGTACTGTTCATATTGAACTGTTTTTCAATTTTGACCATTGCAACCCCAGCATTGACAAAATATGTGAAACACGTGCTACTTGAAAATTCAGACTTTTAGTATAATGTTTGAGTGAAGCTTGTAAAGTATTAACTGCAACCCCGCTCAGGTGACTCTTGACAATATTATTAATTCAGTTTGAACTAAATTTTAAAACTTAAAATACACTTATTAACGTGATTCTTTCAGTAGCTGATTTCTTCCAAGCGTTCTGTCGAGCATTCCTTTCGTAATAAGCGTAAACTTTGTATGTTTGAGTAAGGGGGTGGGAGTTACTGCCAAGATGGCAATGCATGCCTAATGTGTGAAGACAAAAGCTGTGCGTGAGGTCTCCAATGCCATTTTTGCATAAGCAAGTATGACGTTTTGATGGACGAGCAAGGCCCGTTCCTGCGTCCCATGAGAGGTGTCGCTTATAAAACAACCCGGGCCGACTCGCGTGGCTTATGGTTAACGTGAGTTGTTCATACTTAACCTGTAAAAGGAATTTTGCGATTTTGATTGGAGGCAACTTGCGTGCCTCCCACATTTTTGGAAAGAAAATATCTTTGTTTTTGAAAGAAAAGACTTTATTTTGAAATCAACAAGTTTTGTTTTTCCGGTCAGATGAACTTGAGAATAAATTCCGAGTTGGTACATGCGCCAGTGCTCCTTAGAACGTTTGGAATGATTTTGGCAATTGGCGCCTACATAAACAAAATAATTGTTAGTATGGAGTGTCGCCAAAAATCCTAGTTTTTATTTAATATAAGTGCAAGTTTTCCCTTTATTTTTGCGTCCTCTTCATGTTTTTACTAAACGTTATTCGAATTTTATTAATAATTCTTTAGGATAATAGTCTTTAGCTGCACTAGGTAACTAAGCAAAATCACATTTTTCATTTCATTACCAAAAGCAGTGTCAAACTGACCTGGAGAGTTGCGTCATTTTGTTTGATTCCTGAGCCTTCATTAACATAAGAAAAAGTTATGTTCACCGGTTCGTTGAGACGATCAAAAGTTACAGTTGTTGCTTGTGATCCTACATCTCCAGAAACCACCTGTAATAATACAAAATGATCGCTATCAGCGACTACGCTATAGATTAAAAAAACAAGCAGCGGAAAGAGAAATATTTACATGATTTTTCATTCAAATTTACATAATTCAAATTTACAAAAAATATTTATATAAGGGTACATAAATTATTTCCTTTAGGAAAATAATTTCAAATTGCATTGAAAAGTTAACAGCCCCTCTTTGAATTATTTCTGTACCATTAGGAAGATTTCCCCACCTACTTCAGATAACGTGTAACTTTATCTGCAACTCAATCTTTTTTCGGAACTCCAAACCTTTACTTTCGCAAGAAATTATGCTTTACTTTCATGGGATGTGAATATGACTTTTTTCCAACGATAAAAGCTGTTGTTAATCATACAATTTTTGTGGATTAACTAATACCTGATCCAACACCTTAAAAATAGCTCCAAGCCAAAAATTCAGCTACAATGATTTCAATAAAACACGGTCAGTTTTTATTGAAGGGGCTGGGGCAAGGGCATGACAACACTGACCCAAAAGTATTAACTGCGTAATTTTCAGTGTAAACTGTTAAATGGTCTACCAACCTCCATGAAAATCAACTAAAGAGTTTTTACCATAAACATTTTGTAAATTTTACAAACATTTTCCATTTTTCGACGAGACACAGCAACCATGGATAGCCAGCAAGTTGAATCAACACAAAAATTGTGTTTTTGGCTGAATTTTCATGTTGCTGCGTTTAGTTTGGCATTGAATAGCATCAAGGTTTAAGTGATGACATTTAATCTAGATCAGGGGTTCCCAACCTTTTAATGACCATGTACCCCTTCAGCATTCCGACAGATGAGCATGTACCTCTTTAGCATTTCGAAAGATTAACATGTATCCTAAAATTTCTTACGACAAAATATTTTGTCCTGATTAATCACAGATTTATTTAACAATAAGCATATAATGGCTTTTGAAAATAATATTCATTGATATATGTATAAATATTTGGAAATAAAAGATAGGTAAATATATTTTTCTCTTCTGTTGCTAACCTTAAATGTACCCCTTCGGATAGGCAAATGTACCCCTAGGGGTACATGTACCCCAGGTTGGGAACCTCTGATCTAGATTGACCAAAAGCTATTTGCTAAAAAAGAAACTTTTCCTTTGCATTCAAACGAAATTTATTGCATGATTACACATCACCTACAATATCAAGTGGTGAAAGTAAAATCTCATACCCAGTTCGATCTTTCACTTGAAGGGAAAAGGATGCTGGTTCGATGCAACATAAACACTGTTCGCACAGCTGATGTTTCAAGCGTTAGGTCCTTGAATGCGGAACGTAGTACTTCTGAAGGAATTTTTAAAGATACCGGCTGGATGACACTACCATTAGCTTCAGCATACACCTCTGGCTCGAAAAGAACAGATGAAGTATCGGTATTATGGTCTTGTATCTGCAAATAAGTGTAATTACAGTTAAAAACGCGGTGGAAACAAAGAAAGCACTCAATAGGAGCATAAGCAAGCTTTTTTGAATCACCTCCATCCAAAATTTTATTTAATAATATCCTAACCAAACATTTGTAGAAACCCTTTCGTAGTTTGTGAAATAGGGCTCTGCATGTACGAATATCCAAGTCCTGTCTACAACCAAAAACTTGGTCATAGCAAAATGATGTCTTTGCTCAACATTATAGCTCACAAACAGGACGCGGAGCAATACCTGGTTTTAACGGTCGTTTCTTTACTAATACTTTGCAAGTCTTTGGGATATAACTTTTTTTCAACCTTCAAACATTTATGGCACGTGTTTCTTGAAGCCGACACGTGGTAATCAAAATGAAATTAAAGAACACAGTGAAAAGAAAAGCCGGAAAATCCTCAAAAGGGTCCTAGTGCAGGAAAAAAAGATTTTGCTTATACGTTTTGCCACAAACAAGTGGTCAGCATCACTTTAACAGCATCGCTTAAAGGGAAGACATGCATTTTTTCGTTTTGAATTCTTACCTGAGCAGCAATATTCGTCGTTAAAATGTTTATTTCGGCTGAGCCGTCATCTAGTTGAGTTTTAAAAGCCAATGTTGTCAAGGAGTTCAGAACACTGATACCGACATCGAAGGACACATTGTTACGATCTGTTGCTTCCAAAAAGTTGGTTACATGATCCAGTACAGAAACCGTAACAGCAAAATTTGAAGGGGATATCTGCAAAGTTTTGATATTAACTTGGTCCTTTTTTGACAATGATGCTCACAAAATTGATTTTGACAACAACACAACCGCCTGCTTAAGACTGCTAAACCTTAAGATATGCCCTGCTGCTTAGCACCTGCGTTGCATTTTCTGCGACATTGGCAAAAAAATCAACAGTGGATTCAACATCTGTTTGATTCAGAAGAACTGTATTGGTGGTGGCGATGTCGATTTCCAACAAGACTCTCCTCAATCTATTTTCACTTGAAAACACCTCTGGAATAGTCTGTAAATGAACAATGAAGATGTATGTGAGATTACAAGTCTTTTCTGGTTTCACACAAAGTCTTTGTCGAAAAAATACAAATTGGAAGCATTTTCATTTTTTCCCTGAAAATCACTGCTTCAGATTAGTGAAAAAAATTTTGATCGTCATCATTCCCTCTTACCATAAGCACAGCCGTCACTTCGAAGAAAATACTTTCAGTAGACGTATCAAAGTTATTCAAGGATAACCATACTTTCAAACCACAATAATGAAAAATATTTATAACATTTCTGAATGAAATATGCAAACAATTTTCACTTCAAACAGCATTCTTGCATTACTGTTCTATCGGGCATAAAATTGAGTTTCCGGAAATCATCAGGGCATAAACCCAAGTACAATGCTCAATTAATTTTAAGGAAGAAAGCGTCTAGAATAAAGGAAGTCAGTAAGAAAATCGTTTTAATAATGGAATCAGGATGAGCAACGTTGCCTTACCTTTCACAATACACTATATTGTAAGAGGTAGAAAATCAAATTACCGTCATTACATTGAACTTCTTGAAAACAGTTGCGTTATTTTGAAATTGCGAAATATTATTGTTTATTCCAAAGTCACAGGATGTATTTTTTGTGTCTCATGTGGTGATGCGATTGAGTCATATTTTTCAAATCACAAGCGGTGTTCTTTCACATGTGCGGCTCTTCGAGTAGAAACAAACGTATTTGTGCAGCTTTTCGCCGAAATATCGACAAGTGTGAGACTTTGTTCCGCAATGCTTTTTTTGCGAACGGTCACAGCGAAATGCGCTTTTGTCCGGGATCTTGGTGGTGACATTTTTGAAGTTGGATGCACTCGCCCAACGAAATCATCATTGTCAATACCAGGCATTCGGGGCTATGAAAGGCTCGCATCGTTCAGATGCACTTTCCAAGACGTCATCGTTTCAAGAGAAAATGCACGAAATACTTCCAGTACTTGACCAAGTTCCTCAAGCGCAACTGTGGTGCATTTTTGAGAAGTTAACTTTCTTCATGTGTGAGTGTAGCGACAAGCTTTGACAATACCTTTGGTGTATTAGGTAATCAATGTCATATCTTTGTTTCGAGCTCAGACCTCGCTCTTGATTTACTTACTTTCCAAAGTAGGGCTCAGGAGCTGGCCAGTTGCTATTACAAGCATCGCTATTATAAGAGGCCAGTTGCTATTACAACCATCGCTATTATTACAACTCTAAGTTAGTTGGATAAGAAACATCAATTTGCGAAGGAATTTATTAGTAATTTTCTTTCGTCTCTGAATGCCAGGTCGCTTAAACCACCTACAGTGGTTCGATACGGAGATGCAGCGCAGCTTTTCTGCAAAAACTTTTGAAAATCGTTGTTTTGTTCAGAAACTTATGAATTTGTTGAAAAAAAAATGCTCAAAAGGAGAAGCAAACAATAGATTAGCAAACTGATAAAGGAACATTTGACAAAATCCTGACGACCTTCATTTTATGGTAGTTCGCATTTTTACTGGAAAAATCTATATACCAATTTTACGCAAGGGCAAAGGAATTTACAACTTCTAGAATTCTTGCAATATTTGAGGTTGAGTAAAAATTACTTAAATATGTAGATTGTTGTGTATAGGTCGAGTTACAAGACATAAACGTGTGAAACGTTGCGATTTCTCACAAATTGAACCGACTCAGGTCGAGTTAGTCGTTTTGCGATAAACGTTACTCAAGTTTGTGTAACTATGGCGTAGTTACGTGGGAGCTTTGTGTGCTAAGTCCTCAATATGCAGTTCATGTCTCTGCAGTATACTGTATATTTAAAACATTTTGTACGCTTTTGCTGATAGTGGCCTCCCATTTAATTGCAGACCCCATCAACCAAATCCGCGCGACGAATATATAAGTTGATCTTATGCAATGGGAAAATGACTGATCTTATGCAAGGGGAATCAGTAGGCAAACTAGAAACAGAAATAGCTTGAAACGGCTTCAACAGTCACTCAAAATTTGCCCAAAACGCTTTTTAACAATCAACAACAATTTCAGAAAATATTTTACTTCACAATACATGTATATCAAAGTTAAACTCTGTCACACCTTGTTAGAAATTTCCTGAAATATGTTGGAGGAGCATGAGGTGAAAAACAGCGTGGATCTATCAAATCTTGCATGATTGTTATTTTTACTATCTGTAGCGCACAAAACTGAGGCTTTAGGAATATCTGAAAATGATTTAAATCTTGGTTATTAATCTTAGTGTATCCGATGTTTCTTAGCAAATTGTACTTTAACATGCGCGAAATGGCTCCGATATTTAAAAGTTCAAGTTTTCACACGAAGGTTAAAATACATTATCCCGTAATATTTTGTTCAATTTTACATCACACGAGTAACAGCTTAATTATTTTTCTTGAACAAGTAACAAAAAATTGCAAAACAACTCACTTTTTTCATGGCAAGTCTCGGTGGAATAGGCCCTGGAACCGCTGGGCGTTTTTACAAATGTAAAAGTTTGTCCATCTGACGTCAAAATCGTTTTTTGGGCGCACTCTACAACAGAATTGTATATGCTGAAAAGTTAACTTGAAGCATAGAAGACTAAAAAGAGCTGTTATGAACAGCTAACTTTCATAGTGCTTTCTGTCATAGTGCAACTGCAGGGAACAAGCCATTGCCAATGATTTTTAGGTCTGACATAAGAGCTCTTTTGTTGTAATGGTACTTGCTCCTTTGTCAATATGTAAAGTCGGATCTGAAGCACAAAATGCACTTTTGCGAAACTTGTTCATACACAAATAAGCTATTATTGTATCTGCAACAAAATGTAATTTGTGGGCAGTGGTGGTGTTTCCAGAACATTTTTGCCGTCTATCAGTGTCGATTATTACAGGTAAACCACCTGCGAGTATTGCAAACACAGTCGGAATTATAATTGTCTGCAAAACCCTGTCCAATGGATACCCAACACTGGTAATTTACTTTTGTCTAAAGCAGTGTTTCTCAAACTTTTTTATTCCATCGCCCCCTTTTCACTCTTGACACATCGTTATCGCCCCCCAAGCCTGATAAAGCAAACAGAAAGTAGTAAATTTAAATAATTTTATTTAGAGAAAGCATTAAAGTTGAACCACGCCATTAGAAAGCTGAACTAAGGAATTGTATGACGACACTAATATTACGTTCAGAATTCTTGTGAAAATATTCCAGGGCTAAGGAGCCGGAGCTGAGCATTTTGCCTGGAGCCGCAGCTAGAGCTCAAAATAAAAATCAGAAGGAGCCGGAGCTCAGTTTACAAAATAGGACCGGAGCTGGAGCTATAGCCATTTTAGAGGTAGGTCCGGCTCCGGGTCCTTTCCTAGATACAAACGGTTTTGCCAAATAGAGTTACATGTGCTCTTCGTAGCACACTGAACGCGATATGTTCGAGTTACGACACCAGACTAGAACAATGGATCTGCAAGCATTTAATGTTTCTTTGGTTTAACCCCGCTTAGGTACCTCTGCCCAATTTGGGCAAACGGTTCTTCTACTTAAATTAAAATTAGTTAACGTTCACGTAGAAAGCTTATTCTTTCAGTAGCTGCATTTTTTAGACGCTCTTTCGGGCAGTCCTATCGAAATCTGCACACGTTTTGTAGTTTTTGATGGGGAACAAAAATTTGCCCAAATTGACCCATGGTTACCTGAGGTGTAACAAATTCCTACACAAAGATTCCTCCTGAGGTAACCTTGACCAATTTGGGCAAAAGAAGTTGGTGCATGTAGGTTCACTACTAAGCCACACCAGCAACCTTTGACCGAAGCCAGCACGGGAGTAGATCACACGAGTGCAAGCCCTGACGACACAAATCAATTTGGCGCGAATGGCTCCTGCTCAGCTCGTGGTCTTCATTGAGAAACAGGCAGGAGAATGACGCCTTCTCCGTCAAAGGAAAGAAATTGGAGCCAATAGGGGCCTGCACCGTGTGCACTTGTGGTGAAAAAGGTGAAAGCATTTTATTGAGGACGTGATGAACTTTTGCTTCCCTTTTCTTAATTGAAGTTTCTAGAACTCTGGCTTAGCCACAAAAGGATTGCTCCTTGTTGTGCGTGCACCTGTGGTAAAAGGCCAAAGCACTTTATTGAGGACATGAACTTTGAGACCAGACAACGCTGTGGAACCTGCCCACCATCAAAACAGGACAAAACGAGGTTCACGTGCCAACTGCCAACGATGGGGAGCACTTGTCTGCATTGATCACTTTCAAGTTTTCTGCAAAGATCACTCACACCCCTGGAATACCAACCCCCGGTTATTTCCACCCAGACAGGAGTGGTGGCCACGTGGTACCTAAGTGAAGATCACCCCACGTTGTGGTTAGAGTGAGTTTTTTGTTTCCCTGTTGATGCGTTCACATTGTAAAAATTGACAAAACTGCACTTATCTATAGTTTTCATATTTCAATTTTGGGGGGCTTGGAGCATTGTTTGGGGGGACTTAGCCCACCAAATCCCCCTTGTGGCGACGGGACTGGCCGTATGTGAGACATGAAAGTCAGTAGCAGTGGCGCGATCAATCTGATTGCCCAACAATTGTCGTAAAGCAGGGGTGTGCAACAGGCGGCCCACGGGCCACAACCCGGCCCGCCAAGCCATTTAGTGCGGCCGTTGCCAACACTCTGATTTTTCCCCATCATGCATGAAAATCATAATCTGACAGTTTATGTTAAAAAACTAAATTTTTCGTGTGCCCCACCTAGATGTCTGAAGTTGGTTATATGGCCCACCGACAAAAAGTGTTGCACACCCCTGTCGTAAGGAATTTGCCCATTTTGGGCAACGTTGATAATGTGGCTGAAAATTGCAATGAAAATAGAAAAATTTCATGTCTCAACCTAATTTACTTTTATTGCAGATAGAACCACAAGCTTGAAATTAGGTTCTCTTTAAACGTCCAACCGACCACCAATGACGTCTGCTGGCGGAATTTTTGGATTTTTCTTTACTGTTTCGTGCAATTGTTAAGAGCACTTCCCACATTTTTGATTAGAAAATTGCTTTTTTCTTCATCATATGAAAAATTTTCCAAAATCAACACGTTTTTTTTCTGATCGGATGAGCTTGATAAGACTTGCTAAGTTGTAAAAAACCCCAGCGCTCATCTAAACCTGTCAGTTAGTCCAGTATAAGCGAATAAACAAAATCTGCCCATTTTGGGCAAGGACAACAAAAGTGTTTCTGTTTAGAGGTTACCTGAGCAGGGTGAATAATCGCTAAAGCTGTGACATCGTAGATGGCAGGCGTGGTGTTACTTGTTGAACAATGGTTCTCAAACACTGTTCTAAGAGCCACATGCGGCTCCCAAGCAATCTTTGTGCGGTTTTTAGCAATCTTTCTGTAACAGATTCTATTTGAATAAGAGCTGATGACGCCTACTTCGTAGGCGAAATATATACTCTGTA
>JGI24021J15306_10000589_pt1 | contig 29195 bp, 20 predicted proteins | sample Ectturendosymbi1_FD_15306 | JGI IMG/M metagenome (IMG submission 15306) | reverse complement strand
TTCCACCCGAAAAAGGACACAAACATCCTATTTTCGCGGGCCTCGCGTCACTCGACCATCCTGGCGCTGAGCCGTGTAATACTTACTGTTCTATGAGCATATTAATAATAATAGGCCTAATGATATTCAACTTAAGAAAATTCTTACTTCACGACGCACGACATAAATTACTAATGATGGGACAAACATAAAGATGTTATAACGCAGGAGCTACGTCATACGTTGTAACGTACCGCGAAGCTGAAGACACCAGCACAGTCAGAAAGATTGACTCTGCTAATACCACGCAAGTGATACGGGGACTTTCACCTGCTACAAACTATGTTGTCACAGCTCACGCCGTGAACGCTCACGGTCACATGAGCAAAGGAAGCCGAAGTATCACCGAGATGACAAGTAAGGATGAGTATTGTGACTGGGCCTTCGGGCATTTTTCAAAATTCCGTTCAGTTTCGTTTACACAAGGTTTTTGTACTCCGTTCGGAGTTTCACGAGTGGTTTGCGGCGCCCACCTCCGCTTGCTTGCGCCTTGGGCCACGTGACTACTTACACGGTGAAAGCTGCACTGGTGGCGAGTCAATGACAGCACCGCGCATGAACCGATTCCTTGCAACGATCCTTGCAACGATCCTGCCAAGCTCGGGACTGGGCAGNCCGCAAGTACAGTTTTTCAAGTTTCCCGGTATGACCCAACCGGGAATCGAACCCAACCTATCAGTTTTGGTGTTGGTTCATGCTCAACCAACTGCACCACTAAGCCGATTAAAGTGATCACTGAAAATTCAATTTGTTCGTACTTTGTGTGACTCTCATTACAAGTTCGATACAAAACTTTACAACAAATGCAGAAAATCCACGTTCAGCAAACATAGCCGAGCACAAAGCGTAGCCAGTAAGTATGAAACAGATGAAAGATAAAGCAAAAATTGAGGAGCTTTGCTGGTGGAGAGCTGTTTTTCAATGAAATACAGATTGTTCACTAAAGAACAGTCGATCAGCATTCCTGACAGCTCTGTGTTTAGTTTTCAAGCAATGAAGCTATGTTTAAAGGAAGTGACTAAGGAAAAGCCAATAAATATCATCACACCGGCAGAAACTTGAGATGACAACGTGTTAACCATTCTAAGATGGTTGTTTTTCAACGGTTTAAAGTCAAAAATTGCTAATTTTTGTGCTAAGTGTCGAGTGTTACAGCTAGGTAACGTTTCATAGAAAATAAATAAATAGAAAAATTTGATACATAATAAGATATCAAAATAAGTTCCCAAAACACAAACAAAGAAATCGTGAAAAAAATTTTAAAGCAAAACCAAATTGTTGTCCATGGTGTTAAATGAGCATGCCCGTACTGTAATAAACCTTCTCGTTGTTGCTTATTTTTTTACATACGTTGGCGATTGGCGAACATTGACAAAAACGATTCTGTTAAGAACCTGTACCTATCCGAGACTTAAATGTAAAAAAAAAACTTAATTTGTTGTAAAGCATGAAACTTCAGTGAACAAAAAACAGAACTATGCAATTATGAGGTTTAAACCGTTTATCCAGCGGAAATCTATGAAAATTTGAAAACAGTTTATTCCATCAGTGAACGCCAGTTTCTGTCATCCCTTTATTGGCTGCAAACTATGTTACGCTGCAAAGCAATCAGGGTAAATTAACAATTTTAATAAAACTGTGATTCAGCGTTGCAGATTTTTCAAAGGTTTGATTGTTGACTGCTAAGACACTTTGAGATGCCGCAACTGTTTCATCTCAATACCGAGATGGTCGTGAAGCGACGTTTTAGCGTATTTTGGTGCTACTGAGACAGTGAGGTTCTACTGTATTTTGAGAGGCCGTTGGAAAAAACTTGAGAGACCGTTTATGTCTCATGGTTTACTAGGTTACTGACTGTTTGGCTGTTTCGGATGTTTTCAGGTCGGCAAATCGAGAAAATCCGAACATAGAAAACTAGAACGAATTTTGGCAGGAAACGTTTCAAACAAAAACACAGCTTCTCAGAAAATCAGTTTTCTGCCACTGTTGTGCTGGGAAGAGGTGTAGTGCAAACAATTAGAGTGGGGAAAATCCCTGCGAAGAAAAATACACATTTTGGTTCAGTCATGACAGCTGAGAAGTTCTCGTTGGAACTCTCCTTGAACAATGCACATAGTTGCCAATGGTGCCGCTAAAAGAACTCCTTTTCCTCTGAATGAACAACTGATGCTTCGTAAAAAGTGGCAAATCGCTCGCCCCCATGGACAGAGGGCCTGGAGAACATTGTTCATGCAGGTCCGTAGCCAGGTTTTAACATTTGGGTAGGCAAAATACATTTTCGGAGGGGTAAGTTTTTGCTTTTATAATATACTTAAAACAAATTTTTCTGGGCGCAAAAAATGGGGGCACTTCCTCCGAATGCCTCCCCGTTACTACGGCCTGAATCCATGAAACAGTAAAATTACAGACTGTGCTTTGTTCAAGTTCAAAGAAAATCTTTTCAATATTTTAAATGTGTTATGTCTTCACAACCACACACAACGAAATATAACTCACGCACACGTGGCTCTGGCAAGGAACGTAGGCCAAGTTGTAAATGTGATGGACAATGAAGAAAAAGTGTGTGCTGGAAAAAAGAAGAAAAAAGGTTTCAACGCCTTAAAAATTAAGCTCCACCTACGCGTTGTTTTACAGCAGTATTCACTGCACACACGTGATAGTTTTGAAATGTAGAAAAGCTTGCTTGACGACGATAATCTCAGTTCAATTAGAGCAGGGGTTCCCAATTTGGGGTACATGTACCCCTGGGGGTACATTTGCCTATCTCAAACGGTATATTTATTGTACACCCGCAACAAATTAACCTTGAGACAAAAAATGGAGTCTGCCTTAATATTTGTACAAATCTAAAAGTTCTATTAAAAATTCAGTAGTTGCTAGTTTACTCAGCCTTTTTGACAAAAACTTTAGAGGGACATGCTCGTTTGTCGAAATGCTGAAGGGGTTCATGTTCAGAAAAATGTTGGGAACCACTGAGTTAGAGATTTGACGAAGTCATTGGCTTCAGGCCCGTAGCTAGATTTTAACGTTTGGCGGGAAAAATACATTTTTAAGGGGGCAAGGTTTTATTTTTATTATAAGTTAAAAACAATTTTTTCTGGAGACAACAAAATTTGGGGGGCCACCGGCTACGGACCTGATTGGCTTCCTGGCAATCCTCAAAAATTTCCGTAGATTTACCTATAGGAAATTTGACGAAGTTTGATATACCCGAAATTTTGTAATTGTTGATGTAATAACTTGTGCGAAGTTTATGTTAGGCATTTAAGGGTATTAACAGATAAAATTTTAAGTATGATCAAGGGAAGCAGGGTGCTCCTGTTGGCACATTTCATTTGAAAATTGAGTACGATGATTGGGGATGCATGTAACAAAGGGAAAAGCGAACGCACTTCCACTTTTACGTCAATTAAAAGCTCTAAGTTTGCTGCAAGCTTTCGAGGAACCAGCTACCTGGGCTCTGCTTTCATAACTTAGCGAAGATTCGGACCAGAGCATGTCTGTATTCAAGTAATTAGTCTCCACAAAAGCGACGCAAAATTATCAGCAATTTTTTTAAACATGTTCAGAGGAGAAAATGGATTCTGTCCGATCTGAATAAATAACAAATTTTGCCAGTTCTTTTCATATTCCACAATATCTTAAAAGTCATGCTATTGTTTTTAATCAATTTTAGTCTCCCAGCTTATTTTTTTACTTGGTGTGATACCACAATATCTATCTTTGCTTTGTTTAAGTATTTTGTGAATACTGAGGTGAACTTGACCGTTTATTTCATCTATGTTGCTAAGTAACATGTAGATGCTATCAGAATTACTAAAGCTCTTGTGGAGACAGGTTCGGCGGCGTGTAAATTCAGATCAGGGTCGGATCCAACTATAGTAACGTTAGGGAAGGGGCGCATCGGTTGTATTTGGTAGTCAAGTCTCATAATGGCTTCGCTACTGTAAGAGAGATGATGAAGTATAGTTCATAACACTGCTGTGATAAAACAATGGATGACAGAACGGGCTTATATCGCGAACAATGAGACAGTTCGAACATGATGACAGACTTATTCCGATTTGTTTTTGATATTTTGTTTTCCGAATTGCACAAAATCATCGTAAATAAAGCTACTTTCTTAGTTTTTAGGGGGGAGATCGTCCCCCGTGGATCCGCCCCTGGTTCAGAGTGAAACTTAAATGAAGGGTTTTCCAAACTAGTCAGTTCTTCAATTATCTTTGACAAGCTCGATGAGTATTTTTCCTGAGAGAAAATGTCGTTCATTTGAATGAAACAAAAGAAAGTTTGTTTCAAACGTGACAGGCTCCTGGTTTTTGCTTGTCAATCACTCGCATTGAAGATTTTTCTGATTTCAGTGATTGACTCTCCAAGCAACGTGGTTGTCGATAACGTAAACCAATCATCCGTGTCTTTGACGTGGAATACCGTTAGAGGTATGATTGTACAGTTAATTTTCTGTTCATGCTCTTGGTATTTGTCATAAGAATAAGAAAATGTAGATCAGACTTGTCGATGTAACAAATGACAAGTGTTTTAAAGGTTTTGGCAAGGTTAGTCTTTTCATGGTGCAAAGAAATATTTGCGTATTATTTTTGAAGTACAAAATGCAGTAACACTTCTTTTTTCATGAACAAACCGCAATTAGTTTTGAAACAACTTTTTTCATATGGCTTCGAAATCTTAAGAGTTTGTTTCCTACAGCTGGATCAGATGTCTACAGTTACTCATTGAGAGATCTGACGCAGTTTTTCCTGCACCAAAGTTTTCTTAATTCGTGTGCATCGCAGGTGCATCGTCTTACATACTCGAAGTTGCACCTGAAGTAACGGGTGCGACATACCAAGTTGTAGCGCCATCTGCTGGAATAGAAATCCCAAGACTTGCTCCCGGATCTAGTTACTCTTTCCGCGTCGCATCGGTCGACACGAAAGGGCGCCAAAGCTCCGGTTGGAGTCGTCAAAGTTCTGTCAACACAGGTGAAGAACCGTGGAAACGTTTTGCTGCTGGAGCGCAGTTGTAAAAATTGAGCTTGGCAGTATGCAGTTGTTTATGCCAAAAAATATTAAGTCCTTTAATGAAGGGGTATGCAACAAATGTTTTTAGGCTGATCCGGATAAATACAACCTTAAATTACCTGATGCAAGATAAAGAGTTGGTGGACAATTACCCCTAAGATTATTTGATAAAGATCTTGCAAAACATGTCATTGAGTTTAAGCTTGTTGCCTTGGAAGTGATATGCTGTTTATCGCTCTCACTTTATAACAAACTTCTTATGCTGTAATTTGATTCGACTGAAACCAAAGTTAATTTTGTGAACCATGTGACCGGGTTTTTGGAACAAGCGTCGTGTGAGCAAATCAAAGATTACGCATTTGATTCTCAATTCGCTTATTTATTTGATTTTCAGTTCCAATTGCACCCACAAATCTAAGAGCAGAAAGAGTGACATCCACATCATTTCTCGTCGTTTGGGAACCCACAAAAGGTTTGTTTGCGAAGATCAACTGAGCATTGCATCATGGTGGAAAGCTGTGAAGCCTTGCTTGATGTTGACCGTAAAACCAGCTTCAAGAGTTTCTATTAGCTTTAGGTCTTGTGTATAGCACACAAATTGTCCTACAAAATGCATTCGCTAGTAAATACACTTACAAAAACTCACATGGGATTAAAACTATTTCGTAGATTTTAGGCATGCAGACAGGTCCGTAGCCACGGGTGGGGCATTTGAGGGAAGCCGCCCCAAATTTTTTGTGCCTCCACAAATTTTGTTGTGCCCAGAATTTTTTTATACAGTTTGTCATAGGCATATCATAAAAACAAAAATATTTTCCCTCTAAAAATGTATTTTTCATCCTCAAGACTTAAAACCTGGCTACGGCCCTGCATGCAGATAACACCAATGTTTTTAGTTTTTGAAACACATGTCGTGCACGGTGTGGCTTCACTTCCATTGCAGCTACGTTTCATGAGATCACAGATGGTTTGTTACATCACACCTGCAAGAAGAGAAACTTTTGTGGCTGAGTAAACCACCTGGAGCATTTTCCAAGAAAGAGTCTATGAAAGTTTTGAACCAGCAAAAGATATCGACACAACAAACATCTGCACTGGCTGCTGACTGTTGCCTTGCCACAAAGCAGTAAAACGTGGCGGTTTAAGAAATGAAAGGAAGCTTTGTAATACCCGCTTCCTAATGGTTTAAATTCCGAGAGAAACACAAGGTTACCTTTTTTACACACGGCGCCGTTGGTCACCCGTGGGTTGCAAAAGACACAATAAACTTAAACGTTTGCAAAACTTCGAGTGAGTTTTTTTCGCACCTAATATGTCAATGTGGAGCCTGAGTTTAGAAGGCGGGGAGGAACGCTTTCAAATCTTCGGTATCGCTTACACTCTCAAAGTTGGGACACTATCAACTTGAGAATCCTAGATTCTATTACTGTAACACAATGTTTCCCAACCTTTTTTGGCCGTGCCCAATATAATCATATCCAATATCCTCCTTGGGGCATATAAATTTTATCATATAAAAAAAGCCATGTTTATGTGGAAGAAACCGGTCACCAAAACTCCGTCATTAAAGCTCGTTCTCTCGTTGTCTTCCAAAAACATCAAGTTTCCACACTGTGGTGGTGTGCTCAGGATGGGAATCATTGCTTAATATATACAGTAGCAGGAATATTCAAGTAAATCGGCAGTTATACAAAGAAGCTTCACCATCAATATTAGTGTTACTTATGAAACGTTCGTCTCGTTTGTTGCCAATCTGAAAGTAAAGAGCAGTGATCTTCAGACATTTTCAAACATTTGATTCAAGCAAGGATAAACTTGGCCATCAAACCATGTGTAGCTTGCCACCGAAGAAAATATTTCCGGTAATTGGATCAAATGCCGCAAACACATACCTGTATTACAAAAAACTTGTTCCTTTGTTTCTAAACTACGGTTGCGCATGATTGCTATCTCTTGTTTTCTCTTGTGTTTTAAGCACAGGTGGGCATTTCAAGCTGGCTTTACAAGCTTTTGTAATTGCATAAAAGCAGGGAAAAAATTTGTCTTCGGATAGGTCAAGTTCAGATGCTTTTTAAGTTTATTGAAATCCACCTAATAGACCAATCTCGTCATAATTTCATTGGAAGAACCACATAGATTTCACTCTTCAGTTATGGTTATAACAATACTGCAACTTCTCCAGCATGTATCTAGGACTGGGTTCTTAATTACTTACTTAAAACCTTTACTTATTATTTAAGTAATTTTGCTATTACTTGTTATTTCAAGTAATTTATTTTTTATAAGGTTAAGAATTTAGAATGCCTGGATGTTTTTTAATCTAAATGTCGGTTTTCCTAATTTGCTTGAATTACTTAAGTTACTTAAGTAATCTCTTAAATATTACTACTTAAACAATAAATTTTGGTTGCTTGAACCCAGCCCTACATGCATCACCTAACATGGTGTTTGAACATTGAACAGGAGCTGTCAGATACGGTGTCAGGCTGCTGCATAGAGCGAACGAAGCACTATTTCGAGAAACAGACGTTCCACAGCTCAGGGTTTCTGGATTAGAGCCTGGAACATCGTATTTGTGTCTTGTTCGTTCTGTGAATATTGACGGAAGACGAAGCAGCACTGCTCGTCTTCAGCTGCAAACAGGTTCTTTTACAATCTTGCGTCATTAATTCTAGTGAACTTGTGCGCCTGACGTTAACTATTATGCGTAGCCACAGTTTCCGCGCTTGTCACAGTGCAAACTCAAAATACAGTACTGTACATTTGCGGATAAAGTTTTGCTTAAAAGTTGCTCCGAACTGAAGTTGTTTCGGTACTACGCACTTATCGCCAGACGTAGAAGATAGTGGGAGTCAGGATCACCCGCTTTCGATGGGCAGTGTGATCATGAACACATCATCAAAAAGGTTAATCGCTTTCTGCTTAAAAATATACATATTTTCGAAACACAGTCTAACTCTGTGAACCAACCGTTCTTGAACACGTCTCGATATTTCGTGGTTGCTCTGTCTTAGCTCTTGTGTGAGCCACTAACATAAGGTTTGGGTTCTAACGTGAAGTACATTTGCTTTAAGTTCGTTAACAGCTTTGTCACACTGTTTAGCCGCTTTGCCACCTCGAGGCTTAACTGCGACGTTGGTTGGACCGACATCTGTGGGCATGACATGGGAAGCAGCAAAAGGTAAAGGCCTTGTTTTGTTTCTTGTAAACAGGCGTATGTTTAGGCTACTTATTTGCAAGCTACAAGGGATACAGTGCAACTAAAAGGTTTGTAAAGTTAGGCATCCCGAAACATTTCCGTTGTGTTATGAAATTCATTTAAATTGTTAGCGAGGCAGTAACTCGCTTAGTCGATGGTGAACGCATGCTTACGAATTGAAATCTGTGGGCTTTCGGTTTTCTAACATCGTCAAACGGTTTTGTCTTTCTACATTTCAATTGCATTACGTTATTTGCTGCTTCCAGGTGCGACGTCATACATTGTTTTGGCGACAAAAGTTGGATCGCTTGCGGGGACGGAGAGTATGAACTTCGATGGAAATTTCGCGACGATTGACAACCTTTTGTCTGGAACGCTGTACCAGTTCGAGGTTTTGTCAGTGACAAATACCTCATTGCGAAGCTCGGAAAGTGCAGTGTTGTTGCGTAGAACAAGTCAGTTCGATTCTCATGCTTCGTCTTGCTTAACCACCTTTCAACAGTGTATTGTTTTGCTTTACCATCTTAAAGCAGTCAATTTTGTTTCTCTAGGCGCTTCAAGAACTTTTGCATCTTGTTTCGACGAGAAAAGCTTTGTTTGCAAAGATAGAAACTATTATGATTCAAATCGAAACACAACTTAACCGTTTCACACGTGTCGATAATTTTACGCCAAAAGAGCAACACAAGGCAACACTTCTTTTTACCGTTAGCACACACCAACATAATGTTAAATCCCTTGCTATATATTCAGAAAACTCTTCCAATGTGTGTTGCCTATAATTTCTTCAGGCTGACTAACTAACATATTTTCCGAATATCAGCGCCGCTTTTAATAGATTTGAAGTAACACATGAAGTTCCCCTTTTGGTCTGATCTGTTAGATAGGTATTATGTTTCAAGTACCTATAAAACGTTTGTCAAACGTTCCAAAAAGCTCTGTAAAACGTTTCTCTGTAAAACATTTCAAATGAGAACCATGCAACCTTGAGTGAGGACGAGTGTAACTGAATTTCTCCAGAACACACCTCCCAATTCGTCTTGCAACTGCATAGCAGATACTTAATTTATCTGCATATGTGTTGCAGGACCTGACACACCTGACAACGTCACAGCCACTGGGCTAAACCAGACAGCAATAGAAGTAACTTGGAACGCGGTCAGAGGTGAGAGGATTGTTACGTCATGAAAACTCGGTAAAATTTTCGTTATTTTGCTTTGAGAAGGTTTTACATATTCCAGCCACTACCTCAAACAAATTATATCTCATAAATTTTGTTGCGCAAAGGAGGTATTGAATCAGGTTTGAACGCAAAAAATGAAGCACTTCGGATCACCGTCTGGGTTAAAGTGCATAGCAAACGAACCACACAGTTTTTCAAGATTGAAGGTTTTTTTCATCAGAGGAAAAATCTTCAAAAAGTACTGTTCCTTTCAGCGACCTTCAGACGTCTTGTGAAAAATGTGCTTGACTCTGTGAAAGTTTTTATCAGCAACTTCGTGTAGTTTTCAGTGCAACGCAGCATCTAACCCTAGCTCCTGTATCGAACATGGGCGTCGGAAGTTTTTTTCCGCGGGATCCAATAGTGGTTATTCCAGTGGAGCAAAAAGTGGTGAAATTTCAATGTATCCACTCGCAACGAAGAAAACGTCTGTTTTTGCTAAAAATTTAATGAGAAAATGTCAGATTTTAAAATCCAGGGAGGCAAGATCCTCTGCTCCCCTTCCAACACTCATGTTATCGAACGAATTACGTAGGAAACCCATCTTCGCTTCAACCGAATGACGCGGAAAACATCGAAACCGATATTTTTGCCCTTCCTGAATACGATATCTCAGCAGCGTTGCTTCTTCAAACATTTTGGTACTGCTTATCCCCCCAGGTGCCGCATCTTACACCGTTTTGTTCACTGGCGGTGATGACGTCACGCGCAAAATAAAACCCGAAAGAGAGCGTCGAATTGAAGGCCTGTCGTCACTCCACGTCATAGTTGACGACCTTCGACCGGGAGTCAACTACACTTTCCGAGTCACAGCTGTCGGCGTTGATGGACTGGAGAGCGAGCCGAGCGTTCCTGTCCAGCAACAAACCTGTGCGTTGCTTTGCCTTTGAGTTCAAAGGCATTGTTTGGTTTTGTTTTGGATTTTTTTGTCAGAATCGCGCCCGCACACTGTCCCGAATGAGTACGGACTCTTGCAAATGACACAGGACTGTTCTGCTTCCCTTTGTGAAGCTTGAGGTCATGTTGGACGCATTTGCATAAACATATGATGCAGTCTTTTGCTTCAGATACATTTCCGCTAGTACGGGTGTTTTTAGTTACCTGTTGCCAAGCATATATGTAGACAGAAGTTATTTTTGTGATGTTTGATTTCACCTTTTAACCAACCAAAGTGACACACCTGTCAGAAAGCAGTAAAAATGTACGCTTATGAACACTTTGCAAATGCAAAGCAGGAAGCAAAGGTTTTTTTTTAAAATCAGTTTTCTTTTTTTCAACAGACAATCAGATGCCAGTACTTCCATCTACCGGACAGCCACTTGTGAAGATAAGCAATATCTCCCAAACTGAATTTCTGGCTTCCTGGCAAGACATTTTGAATGCAGTGGCGTACAAGCTTGTCTTGCGCGGCGGTGGTCTTATTGATAAAAGAGAAGTTTTGGTGAGGTAATCCTAAAGCTCACGTACAGTTTGAAAGAGACTTTGAACCTTAATGGCATACGGCCTTGTTTTTTCAAAGTATGAAACTAAATTTTCAACACATCTTTTACTGTACGTTATGAAGAACTTCCAAATCTACTCTCTGTGTTTGATACCTTCTAAATTTTTTAAATCAAAGTTTTTTGACTATATAAGGAAACCGCTTTGGATGTTGTGATACTTTAGTCAACCATCATACTTAATCGTTATTTTTCAGGGGAAAGAACGAAATTGTGATTCATGGTCTGTTGCCCAACACTAGGTACAGCATCACGTTGAAAGCAATTGGTGCTGGTGTTTATGAAACTGAAGAAAGCTTCCCACCAACGAAAACCAGAACAAGTAGGAGACGTTTTCTTTAGTCAATGCATAACTTGTTTTTTCAAATGAAAAAATGAACTTTTGCGGATGTTTTCAATGAAATTGTCTAATTATTTAGGAGTTAATTGTTGGCAACAGGGTTGTTGATTACGAGTAACGTAAAGATTGACGAAAATATTCATAATTATGAATTGTAAACAATTTTTTGACCAAGCATTTTTTACCACTTTGTGACTGAGATGAGCCTTCCTTGCGCGTAAAAGATCTGTTACTTTGAGGTCCACAAGCTTCATTGGAATGATTGTCTCTTCAATTGCAAAGCTTTATTTGTCCGCTTGTTGCAGTTCCTTTTCCACCGGAAAGACCAACCAACCTGAAGACTGATGTAGTTCGTGCTTCATACGCAGTAATTTCGTGGTCAAACACCCCAAGGGCTCTGAACTACGAAGTTACAGTTTTCAATAGAGATACGAATCAGTCAACCATTATTGGGTATGGTTACTTTCTGTTTAGAAGCAGCCTATTTCTAAATATTCACGCTTTGGGAAAATTGTTGTCCTGTTTTCAAACCTTCTGATATGTATGAAATTCCGAAGATTAAAAATGTTTTCTCTGGCTTTCAGGAAAATCTCCCGAATTTCATACAATGTAACCACTTTGCATCATCGCGGCAACTACAGCGTCACCGTTACAGCAGTGGGCAAGATAGAGAAATCTGAAGCGAGCAATCCTGTGCGATTCCAAACGCGTAAGTTGGAATTTCTGAACTAACTAGGAAAATATAAATAGTATTCACTTTTTCAGTTCTTTACTAATAAAAACGTTTGCGCTTCCATTTGTGGCAACAATTTTACAATGATTTTGAGAAGCAGTGCCCGCTTTATCACATTTAACCACGACTGCAACTCGCAGGCCACCCATCTCCTGTTATGCCTCGAAATCAAGTAAGACCCAACCTTTTCATCGAATCGGTGACGTCAAACTCGTTCTCGGTTCGGGTGACCCCCATCAATCACGCTGTCGCTTATGAGGTCATTTTGAGAACCCGCCGACACCCCCCGCGCATCATCAGGTGACTACGTCCGAAAATGCTCTGACTATTTTTTTTAAAAAAAGAATATTCCTGTTACGAGTGCATCAAACAACACTACTGTTCTACCTTTGACCAGCGACGTTAAAGCACGATCACCAACTGTGATTACGGGGCTGGAACAAAACACCCGTTATGACGTCACTTACGCTGCTTTTGGACGCGAAGGCGACAAGTCAGAAGAAAGTGACGTGGTTGTGGCGAGAACAAGTGAGAAAGAAAATTTTTGAAGTTTTTCACTGTGTTTTCGTTTCTATTGCACTTCATCAACAAAGTTTTTATCTTCGACTTATCGTTGCATCTCGAAGGACTAAGTCCCTGCATATCTGCAGTCCCTGCTAGGTGTGCGCTGGCTCTTCGCAGGTGCAAAACGGTAGAAAATCAAAAGCTGCAAGTGAAGGAAACAGATTTACGACACAAACACAAAGCACTCTCTCCTAGGGAATTTGAGTAAGAAGTTTTAAACGCTTTTTGATTAAATCTATTTCTTGTGCCCAACATCCATCAGCAAATATGTTATATTCATGTTGGTCATTAAATCTCAGCCAATTTATTTGAAATAAGTTAACAAGTGAATAAACATTCCACTTTCCAGAGCAAAACTTATGAACAAAATGCTGTTTTCCAGGTTTTAGCGCCTCTGAAAACAACGTATTTTTTTTAATTCAACATTTTTCGACAAAAATCAAATTTGGAATGAACGGAAAAATTATGCAAAGCGCGTATGTACTGCTTTTTCATAGACTTATAAAATATAATTCTTGTGTGACGCCATGCAGGCCGCATCATCCCCACTGTTCCCGGAGATTTCCAAGTGATCCAAGTAACTCCAGAAGAGGTGGTCGTCACGTGGGAAGATGCCCTACACACCGTTTCTTACCGGGTCGTGGCTCAAAACATAAAAACGGGAAGAGTAACATCGTTTCGGTATGTTTACGTTTGTGCTGTAAAAAGTTCGGTTTACGCTTGTGTTTGAAGCAAAACATTCCGTTCACATTTGTCTTCAAGTGAAACATTACGTTTGCTTTTGTGCTTAAGGTAAAACATTCCCTCGTATAAACTTTTAAGAACCTCCGGACAGTTGACACAAGCTAAAATATAAAGATGAGCTACCGACGTTAAAATAGCTCCTTAAAGTCACGAGTTCAAGTTTTAACGTTGGCAAAACCAGAAAAGTTATCAGTAAAAAGTTTCATTATCTCGCAAATGCATTACGTAGAAACCGTGCCTTTAAGACCAGATCTTTGTTTATATTTGCGTGTGAGTAATGACGTTTCACTGTTTACCGATTCAAATTGGCGTTGCATTTTCAGGAATGCGGAATCACCATTTTCCATCACTGGCCTGCAGTACAGGGAAACTTACAAACTGTCTGTTGTGGCAGAGGGAGCATATTCTGAGTCTGAGCCGTCGCCTGCGATATCTGTTGTGACCCGTAAGTAGCTTTGACGTAATCAGTTTCAAAAGGAATTCAAGAGCTTCCTCTTGAGACTCATGGTGTCTGTGACTTTAAAGAGGCTTATTTGCAAGTTCGAGAATGGAAATTGCGTTTGACCAATGCGCGATGAAAACAATTACAGGTGAACTTCTTCAGCGGCGACCGCGTGTCTTATAAGAATTTATGGGATTTCTAGGTTATCTGTGCATTTTTTGTTTTGTCTTGAAATGTTACTTTTTTGTTTGGCAATAGAGTTCAGCACTTTGGGAATGTCTTCGCAGCTTGCAGATTTATTTCATTTCACCTTGGCCATTCTTTTAAGAGGAAGACAAACTAAAGATCTTGTTTTTCTTGTAGTTCTGATACACTTTAGCAGTTGCTCAAAATAGCTGAATAGATTACCTTGATCTTTCTACAGCATATCCTGGCGCTGAAAACGTAACTGGTGCATACTTCAGTCAAATTTCCTCCACTGGATTTCTTCTTAAATGGCGGCCAACTCCCTTCGCTTTCAATTATCAAATCGTCATCGCAAAAGGCAACCGCGTCGTTAAGAGGATAGTGGGTGTTCCCGTTAACCAGGTAGGTATTAACCATCATCGTAATTACTAAATTCTCAAACAACACTGTGAGCATTGTCTATGTAAAGAAGTCCTTTCTCAGCAAAGAATCAGACACTTTAAGATCTTACAGAGTATATATTTCGCCTACGATGCAGGCATTATCAGCTCTTATTCAAATAGAAACACTGTGAGCATCGTGCGCATATTACCAAACAAGCTTGACTTTTGATGTGAAAGTATAGGTCCTGTTGTTTCAGTGGTGAAGCTTAATGTATCGCCCAGTTATGAAAATCAACTGAACAAGAACATCCTTGTCTGATTCGGAAAGAGCTGTGCTTGACACTTGTCAGCAGTGCGTCTTATGCAAATTTGTTAGAACCAGGATGTCAATTTTAGGTGCGCCCAGGTGTTAGCGCTCATCACGCACCAAGGCCTTTTTCAAATTTAACTGAAGACTTCTGTATGCAAAGCAAATGAAATTTGTACAATGGTGCTTGCTGTTCAGCTTCCATTCTATAATCTCAGCATTTTCTTGCAATCTGCGCAGCATCGTGTGAGTGACCTGGATCCTCAAACGACTTACAACGTCACGGTTCTTTCTGTTAGCGCTGATGGAACCATTGTTGCATCAAACAACTGGAAGTCTGTTCGTACAGGTAACAGTTTAAAGAAATTATTAAGCCTAGCATTATTAACTTCGCCTCAAGATTGTTTGTGGTGATCTTATATAAGCCTTTTCTCCCGACTATTTGAAGCAGTGTCGGCGATTGGGGTGATCTCCCCCACTAAAACCTACGGAAGTAACTTTATTCACCATTTTGTACAATTCGGAAAACGACATTCGCGATGTAAGGTCATTTTGTCTTACATTGTTTTGTCACAGCAGTGTTGTAAAGTATACTTCATCTCACTTACAGTAGCGAAGCCGTTTTGAGATTTGACTACCAAATATTACTGAAATCTCCCTACCCCCCTAACCATGCTAGTTGGATCCGCCCCTGAGCAGGGCTAGGCAAACTTTTTCGCGCTGCAGACCGGTTTTAGCCTGGCATTATCTTGCGAACAGGCCCTCAATAAATAAAAAATGTTTGGCACATGCAAACTTATTACAGCTCGTTAGTCATCACGGTACTAATTCAGTGAGAGATCTCGGTTTGCTTTGCCGCGATAAGATGCACCGACCTGTAGGGTTTATGGTGATCAATGGCACCCGCAGTGCGTTCCTTATGTCACTTGTTCCAGTTAGTTTTGGACCAATTTGGCCTTGGTTCCGCACAGCCCGGTAACTTTTTCTTCACAGACCGGCACCGGGCCGCGACCCAGTGTTTGACCACCCCCTGGTTTGAAGCACTTTGCTCATATTCCATTTCAGATCATCTTGAATATTTGGAAATGCAATTCGGATGTTGATTCATTTTTTTGTTAATCTTATTTTCACACGTAGCAACCTCATGAAGAAAAACATAAATATAACAGCGTTTCAAAAAACATCGTGAATTCTAGGAATCAAATCTGCTGTTCTTCGAAATGGTGCTGTTTCCGAGTTCTTTGAACTTATCATGCTGCAACAGAGCGTGCAATATGATGTCACTGCTTTTGCTTTATTAAAACTGAACAAACTTTTGACAATGCGAGCAATGATGAATGAAATTGCGATGGTTTATACCTGATAGATCCCTGATTGTGAGTTAACGACTCTGCAAAATACAGTAATTATCTTAGCTTATTCTTTGCTTTTACTTCAGCGTCTCGTTCACCGTTCCAAAGCGCTGTGTCAGCTTCGGAAGAACCAACTTCACCCATTCTGGAATCGGCAGTTGTGTCTTTCCTAAACATCCTGCAGGAAATTCCATTGTGAGTGAATCAAAATGCGCTTATTCGTGAATGGTGCCGAATGACGCGAAACAAAGTCCTTGCTATAACTTATAAGACTAACTCACTAATCCAAGGTTTTTCTTTTAATAACAGCACACTATCGAATGAAATGCAAAAGTATCCTTTGTCATGGCGGTGGCAATCGTTTTTTGTGTAAAATAATTATTCTGCACCATAAATGTGAGAGTGAGATGAAACACGTGCTTCATAGTAAATTGAAAATGCCTTGGCTTGCCTATTTCTTTAACTCCTGCATGAACTCCCAAGCAGCAAAGGGCGGTGTTCGAGACTTGTGGATCAGTTTTGCACACTTGATACGTGTTATTATTCATTTTTTCATTTTCATGCCCGCTTTTCCTCAGTGGAGGGTCAGAGGGGCAGCAGCCCTAGGAGGACTCGAAATACCTGACGGTCGTGTTATTACCAGGAGTAAAATAATATTTACAAAACGCGCAGCGAATGAGTTGATTTCGACACTTCGTGTTATAAATAATGACACTGTTTTTTTATCACGTTTTCAGCTCACTCGAACTTTTGATAAAACACAGCACGTGAAGCGTTCCATCGACAAACTGTGCCTCAAAAAAAAGCGCTGGAACTACACTTTTTGAAATAAGAAAGATAATTAATGATCGTAATTTTAAGCAGAAAAGCAGAAAAAGAGGGAAAAAATCAAAACCAACTCGAAGAAAACAATTTCCAAAATTATCAGCTTCGTGTCCGCAATGAGCTCGAAAGATTGAAAATAGCTGTGAAGAGACAGTTGGACAGAAACGCAGGTAAAATTTTACGTCAGTGAAGCGCTGACAAATTTTTAAAGACTTCTTATTTCTGCGGCATTTCACAAAAATGTTTCGTACTTTAAACGCAATTTTGTGGCAAAACCGAAAACGTTACGGTACTTCAACAAAACACGAAGTTAACTGTAAGCTTTGCAAATTTCAGTCATTTTTATCGTTTACTTCAAAACACCCAATGATTGGTTTAACATTGTCTCCGCCTTTTACCAAGCGAAATATTAAATTTCTACCAAAAAACAAAACTTTATGCCGTTTATCAAGTAAAAAGAAAACTCTGCATTATTCTTGTTATGCAATAACCCTAACGCAAATAGTCTCAAATGATTGCTTTTACACGGGTAGGAATAAAATTGAAAAGTACAGTTATTCTAACTAAGCTCAGCACTCTGGTTGTTCACCACCAAGGAACTAGTTACAGTTAAAAAAAAATTCCCTACTATTGCTACATTCAAAATCATTCGCAAGCTTCATAGAGCTTATCTTGTTCTAGAACTTAGATTTTGCAACATAAGAAGAACGTTTTCCTGTCATAAGAAAACTTTCTTACATATTACTTGGAAATGCGTCAGCTGTTTGGAATGCAACTGTAGACTTATCTTTGCGCGAGTTGGTCGCGCACCAGTTTGACACTTTCTGTTGGCTGGAAATTCATTCGACCTTCAGGGCAATTTAAAACTGATTAATAAAAACGTTCGGTCACAGTTTTCCATCAGATTTTCATGCAAATTCTAAATTTAAGCATATCATTTGTAGATAAGATATCCGGCAAGTGTTTGCTATAGCTCGTCGATCTTTATTTGTCAACGACATATTTTGCATAAAGCTAAGGGGCTGTGCCTGGAGCAAAGGGAATTTAACTACTCTAGAAGTTAAACGAAAACCTGCCAGTCCGTGATCACTCCCGAAACCCATGAATGGCTGCATTTCGTACATGTTACGACAAAGCCGTTGCGTTCAGGTGAAAAAATCCAGAAGTCTGCCAACCGCAAACGGCGATCGACGCAAATTTCTGCTTTCGAAAGCTTGTACTCCATTGCCCGAGAAATGAAGACCCTGAAAAGTTCGAACGACGCTACGGAAGCAAGCGTGAACTCGATGTCGGAAAGGCTGTCGCTCGCCCTCGCTGTTGTGTTGACAGCTCCATCTGCAACCTCGCCACTGCGCGACGTCCAGCAGAGTCAAGTCAAGCTTGTGCTGCAACCAGTGCTGAGGAGGCAGCTGAGCAGCATCCTGTTGAAATCATCCCGACCTGTTTTGATACAAGCCGGACGGTTGCCAAGTGACGACAGGGTTTTGCCGATCTTCGCTCCCTCTAGCGACGTCACTTCGACAGGATTTCGGATAATGTGGTCAGCATACCAGAACGTCCACAGGCAAGTCGTTCAAAAGCTGTCCAAATTCTTTCACTCCAGTAAATGCTTTATCCGAAGAATTTTATTTTTTATTTCAATTGTTTCTTATTTGTAGATTTTTCCTATATCACTGGAGATAGCCTCGCGGTAAATATCAGATCTCAGTTTAGATGAAACACATTGACTTCAATAAAATACCAATTCTTTAGGTACATTAAATCTGAATATCCATTTTTTGCTATGAATCTGTCTCATTTGGCCTGCGACTCGTTGCATTTATTTTTAATAGCCTGTTTTTCTGTTTTATTCACGTGACGTTTTTGAAGATAGGTTGAATCAAACTAGGGTCTGGATATCAAACAGAGACAGTTGAATATCTAACGATAAGCTGCTCGTTCAAGTCAACTGTGGACAGAACTCACCTGGTGGTTGAATGAGAGCAACAGAATTCTTCAGTAGCTGAAAGGCTACTACGTTATTTTAAAAAATGGTTCACATCTTCTTCCCATAGACCCAGATTCCCTCAAATTTAATCTAAAGAAGGGAAATAACTTGGAGACAAGTAAACTACAGGCCCTCAATCCTGTATCAGGCCCTCAATCCTGAAACATAAAGTTGTGGAGAGACACTAGATCGCGAGTAACGTTGCGTCTAAACACATGACCCCAACCAGGCCCGTAACCAGCTGGGACACCAGGTGGAGAGAAGAGTTGTTTGAGAGGGGCCAAAATTTATTAAACTATGTCCAAATGTTTAAGCTATGCCCAACACATTTTTCCAGGGGGCGAAAAATATTTTAGGGGGTTCGCCCCCACTGCGCCCTCCTGGTTACGAGCCTGCCCCAACTCACGGTGAAACCTCTCAGGGTTTATGCAAACCTGGAATTCAGACCGAACGTCATGGTTAATGTTGGTTTAGTGAAGATCAGTGAACAATATTTATTTGTCTGCACATTCTGGGCGAAGATTTTGAAATTTAATTTTCAATGCGGTGGGTTGTTGTTCCATGAACTCTCGTATGTTTCGTCAGATATAAACTGGTGGTGATGAAACTGTCCGGTGGGAACCGGTCGCTGCCGGTTCTGAATAAACTTCAGACTGGTCGATCAGTTTACGTCACAGACCTTGAACCGTCAACGCGTTACTTCATCACCGTCCGCCCCGCAAACATTCGCGGTGATGTTATTGAAGGAATTGTCGGGAAATTGAGCGTTACAACGCGTAAGAGATGAAGCTGATATGTTCATTTTAGATTTTTGAGTGCATGATGTTGATATGTTCATTCTATTGTATTTTTGCCTATGACTAATGAAGAATCCTAATCGTCGAAATAGAGCTATCTGATGATGTACTTCCGCCGACGCTTTCGAATAAGGGCAAGTTAAGTTTGAAGTGTTTTGACCTTGCGAAGTTAAGTGGTTGCTTTGAACGTGATCCTGGCGGAAAACGTCAGTTGACAGCGTAATGAAAATTTCTTTAAAGTGTTTCTAGTGCACTGTCCAGCGAAAGGAATCCGTCCACAGATAAGAATCAGACACTAAGATTTTAACAGAGTATATAATTCGCCTATTATAGGATGGGTGTAATGAGGCGGTAACGCATGGGAACGGCGTTCCCACATCTTTTTCACGTTTTGCTTTGAAATGAGTTTGAAGCTGTTTTAAAATGACTATTTTTTGGTGCGTTCCCACACATTTTTTGTTAGCACTAAATCCCTGCCTACTAGGTAGGCATCATATCAGCTCCGCGACGCGCACGAAGTCTCAGTGTAATTTATCGCATCACTTTCATCGAACCTCAAAATCGAGAACAACTGCTCTGCAGGGGAAGCGCAAGAATCGAACCTGAGCGTCAACGTCGTATCGGTAACCAGCGACCAAGTGAAACTGGCAGTGCAGCAATTCCCGCAGGGGGTTAGAAGACTGATATTCCAAATAAGAAAAGCGGGTTCAAGTCAAGTAAGTTGATTTAATTTTCTTGTTTATTTATATATGTTGGGTGAGGGCAGAAGGCACCAGGCCGAAACCTAATTTGTACGAAGGAGTTTGAGTCCAATGTCTCTAGCTGAGATTGAGGGTGAAATATCCCAGGGGTGCTGCACTGGTGGCGTTAGTGTTCATGGAAAGATAAATCAACTTTTCGATTGAGAGTTGTTTCTCAAATGCCAATTTCGTCTGGAAAAAAAATGTTTTTATACTATCAGCAATGCTGGCCGATAGCAATGTTGTCCTTTCTGGATAATTGAAGAAGAGCTTTTGAAACAATCTTCTCAACTCTCACACGAACTTACTAAATTTTTGAAATTCCAGGTGATTCAGCAATTTCTCGTAAGTACCCATCATCGAACAGTCATGTTCACATCACTGGAACCAAGCAGCGATTATGTGGTATCAGCAAGAGCAACTAGGTTTGGACTTGGTATAAACTTCAAGAAAAATGTTCGAACTCTTTCCAGTCCAGTCGCTCCAGCGAGGATCGACGGGGATATATCCACTCCAGGCAGTTAGTGAACGGTTATTGCAAAAATTACGTTTTATGGTAACTTGCATAAGTTGTGTAATTAATATTTTCAGAAATGTTTGTAAGAACCTAGCTTGGGGGAACCGGACAATTGCTCCCCGCCCCCACTCGAAATTTTCAAAAGCATGTTTAGTTGTAAAGCGCAACAAGTTACAATCATTTTTCCTCCCTCGAAAATATCAGCCGCTTGCAGCCCTGATTTCGTGTATGCAGTGAAGTAAGCACTGGGCTGATAACCTCTGTTCAGTGCAAGGCCACTATCAGCGACTTTGCAAACATTTTTGAAAAAGTGCTCGAAATGATACTTTCCAGGACCGCTGACCTCGCTTGGCCCTCCTTCAGGATTGAGAAAGGTCTCATCCACACGAAATTCTGTTGTCCTTGCGTGGGAGCCTATCAGGCTGGTTGGAACTTCTTCTGCGTTTATCCGATACAATGTGCGATTTTTCAAAGTCGGAACACCCGTGCTAAGCAGATTTGTGCCATATCAGCGAAATACCAGAGTGTAAGTGGGTTTGTGGTTTTCTTCAAAGCAGCTGTAAATTTGCATACAACTAATTAATTTGCAAATAATTTGCGATATCAGCGAAATATTAGAGCACAAGTAGAATCGTAGTTCTTATCTTCTTTTCGGCTTTTGTGCGGTTGGTATCCAAGTTATGTCGCGGTCCTTCCTCCCCACATATACAGTAAGTAGAAATACTGCTGAACTTAAGCAGCAAGTCTCCACAAACGCGTCGAAGTTAAAGAAATCAGCAAATTTGCTTTTAACTGCGGATTGATTCAACTTCGTCGGCTTTGTGGAGACTGGTCTCTTGAATGTACGGATATGTGCAAGTCTGAATCATTGCACAGTGAGAAGAAAGCAGAGCTGATTTTGCCGCAAACCGAGAGCTTTTAATTGCTATTGAAGTTAGTCAACTTTCGTCATGCTTGTCTTAAGATCGATGTGCTGGATGGCTTAGTCGCGTCGCCATTGGGAGGCGTCGCCAAGGCTCCCGTCGCCATTGGGTGGGCTTAGCCCTTCAAACAAAGCTCCAAGACCCCAAAATTGAGCTTGAAACACTACAAATTAGCAGCATTTTTCTCAAATCTTAGTATGTCAAGCCCTCCTGTGCAAACATAAAGCCTCCCTATTGAAGACTTTTTGGCGACGGTTCTGCGATGGCCAAAGCACAGTTGTCACAGAAGATCGTGGTGTAGCCAATACAAGTACCCCTTATGCTCCGCAAAAAGTCACTTATTGAACAACAAAGATCTTTAATCACGGAAAGATTTAACTAAACATCCAAAGAATTTTCTCCCTTGTGCGGCATAATACTTAATACGCGCTACGTCTTATTCAATTGGCAACACGTTGTCTGCGGCACTCAGCACGTGACCGGAGGTTACGCACATGCTCAGCACGTGACCGGAAGTTACACAAACGCTTTCAAAAATTTTAGAAATCACATTGATAAAAAAACGACGGTGAAAATGTTTATCTTCAGCTGATCTTTTGATTTCTCGACATTCTACAAACGAGGTTTTTAATCAGAAGTTTTTTTGTTGCAGAACGGTAACTCGTTTGACTTACTCGCAATATGACATCACTGTTTCGAGTTTCAATACCCTCACCAGAAAGGAATCTCAACAAAGCCCGATGTTACGTATCAACCTGAATGGCCGCTGAAAACATGGAGCTGGAATAAACCAAACACATTTTTTAAAACCACATTGCGTTTATCTGCTTTTGCATTTTTTTCGTTAACCTTTTCGAAGTTTTAAGCCATCTGTGATTGCGCAATGAACAGGTCTTCCAAATTTGTGGAGAGCTTCACAGTATGACCGTGTGGCTTAAATACTTTCCAGCAATTATTGCACAGTTCAATGTTTACATCTTTCTCCCTCTGTGAGATAAACATCGAAGTCTTTTCCGTTGTACATAAGATTAACCTTCTAAAGGTTGATGAGTGTAAACAAAGTTCTTCGCCAACTCTTTTATAACTGTTCGACTCGAAAATGTATTTATATTTTATTTATTGATATACTCTTCACAGGTTTATATTTCGATGCGATCAGTTAAAGAAGATGTTTGTTATTTTGAAAAACTTAGCCTGTGTTGAGTAGTTGTAAAATTTGCAAAACTTTATTTGTTGTCCATAGATTACTTAGGTTTAACAGCGTTTGCTTTTATATGCGTTTGTTTAGGTTTTGTTGCGTATTCTTGACAGGTTCTTTGAAAGTTAAACGCAGATAAATTTGCAGTTAACAAAGTTGTTTTACTTTTCGCGGCATGAAGGTGTGTATCAGTATCCAACAAAAACTTACACCACGATCCGCTTTCTAAATAATGTTGATCTACCTTCTTGTAAAATAAGTAAAAACATCTTATCTTTCGCAACTTTTTTCAGCCGCTCGTAATTCACAAGCGACAATTGATAAAGTATCGTTCCAACTGACAGCAAAAATTGGTAGCGTTGATGAGTTTCAAGCACCACCCTATGCAATAATCAGCGATGTTGTAATTCAGGAACGGGAGCCTAAAACTCTACACAAAGTCTAATGCGCACCAGTCCAATAACGCCAAATAGACGATATTGTCCAACAAGTAAAACTTTCTCAAGTTATTTGACCTGGGCGTTTCTTTCACAAGCAAAATGAGAAACAAAGGTAGCCTGGTTGCTGGATAAAAAGCTGCCCAATGCACTTCTTTTGCTTTCCCCAAATTCGATTTTCCTTTTATGAAAAGCAGTTTTTCGCAGCAGTTTGCGTTGTAACTGTAAGCCTAAAGTAAACTGGAAGTCAGTTTATTGGAAACCTCACCTAAAATTTTACACAAAAAGTATAGTTTTAAGCGAAAGTCCGTAGTGTTGTATAGTTGCACCACTATACGAGAAGACTAAATAATATGAGTATTGAAAATGTGTATTGATCGTACTTTTACTGTTTCAAATGAGCCCCAAATTTCGGAATTTTAAATATCCATTAAAAATATTTAATCAAGTCGGTGTTTTTAACTGGGAGTTCCTGGTTACGATTTCTGCACAAATTTTAGTTTTTCGCATTTTTCTTGTCAAGAAACAATACAGCGACAGCTCTGTTTATCAACTACAATTCGTTTGAACACTGTGCTTTCTGGACGTTTGATAGATAAAGCAACCTAAACCTACAGGTGAAGAAAATAGTTCGCTTTTGAAATTGTCGTTAAATCATTTTCAAAACTTGCTTGAGATTTTACGTTAAAAGTTATTCGAAATTTCCAAGTGCTTGACGCCGTTACCAAAGAAGGTAAAGGAACGCCGGGTGCGGAAATATATTCAGTACACCAACATTTGAAAAAAATATTGTATTATGTCAAAAACATNAAATAAACATCCACAGTATTTTGGTCATGACCTTACGAAGGCTCTGATGGTTCAGACATCGAGTCTTTNTCTGTTTGAGTGTTCACTGCAAAGTCCCCCAAACCCATGTCTCTTTGGTCCTCGCCCACGTCTAAACCCGTTTTTGAAACTTTGCAAACCGTTTGAATCAGCGTGTCTAACAAATCCGATACAATCTCAGGACTGTTTTCGCTCACGCAGCTTGTGCTTTCATCTGGGTCTGAATTGGCCGCAACTCTAGAAAGAAGCTCTTTTGTAAACTTCTCGGAGGGTTCTTGCTACAAAAAAATAGAGAGAATTTTACAGTAATTCAAACAACGTCAAGCCTTGATTTTCGTAATTAACAAGCGTATTTTGGAACTCCACCAACAGAAAAAATACGTCAATCGCTGTTTGGTGATATTTCAAAAAGCAAGGGCTTGCTGCAGCTGAAAATTATGTAGTAAACTCGCAAAAAATAAATGAATTTTTCTGAATACGAGGTTAGATGATGTTTTCGAAAAACACAAGTTTTGAGAAATTTCAGCCCACTCAACCAAGAAAATAGTTTTTAGGTGAGAAAATCTCGCAGATTTTATATATCAACCATGTTTTAAAGGGCTAAAACTGGTATACCCAAATAACCTAATTTGGAATAATCTTTGGAATAACCTAACTACTTGTAACCTAGTTTTTCACACATGGCTGAATCATCAGCCTCCATGGCATGTGCGAAATTGGTTTTGCGCAATCCCTATCACATAATCCAAAAGTATTACTAAGCCAGTATAATGAATCTTTCTTTATATCACATGAAAATTTTCACCCAAAATGGAACGTTGTCTACTAAACGTATAAAAAATTATGACCGCACAGCATATATAGTTAGAAAGTCACGTACAAAAACAAAACTGACAAACAGCTGCTGACATCAGCATATTACAATTTGGATTTACCCTGAATACAGCAAACCGGCTTTGATAGCTCATAATCTTTCCCAATGCATTGTAAACTTTTTTCTTGCAATAGCTCTGGTGCTTTCCGATCTCGTCAAGCTTGTCGTGGATAGAACGCAGTTTAAGTTCAACCTGCACACGTGCATTGTTTAAATTAGCTGCGAGCATTCGTCATCACGCACGAGCAGGCGTGATGATATCTCATGTGTTAAGCAAGGGGATAGAGACACAAAACTGTAGAAAGAGTAAACACTATAAAAAATAAAAACGGATTATGCAAATGAAGAAGTTTCACTCTATTTGTATAAGAGCTGATGATGCCTACATCGTCGGCGAAATATATACTCTGTAAGATCATAAAGTGTCTGATTCTTTGCTGAGAAAGAATTTCATTCCCTAGACAGAATAAGCTTCACTCTAGATGCCTCGCAGCACCCTGGTTTCAGATCTTCGCATGGGTTTGCAAGACTTCTCACCGTCTATTGGGTATTGCTTATTAATCTCACTGAAAGTACCGAAAATATTGTAAAGCACATTAATACGAAATCTTAAACTTTTCAAGATAGAATTCCGAGCCACAATCCGGACCTTGGCCCAGGTTTCGTTGAATCGAACGCTTCTGCAGCGTTCAATCTTCGCATTGATTGATTATGATTTGGGTCTGTGAAATTGGGATCGGGTTTAGAGGATAGATGGATGTAAAGGAAAATTTTGAAATATTATAGAGCCGTACTGCAATAACGTGCGGCAGTTTGGAGCAACGGATCTTTAGCTGAAATTCTCATTAAATTTTTCATGATTTGTAAAGACATACTGCGGGTGTTCGCGAAAAGCACCAGTGGATGTGCAGCTGAAAACTGACATAGCATGGTTGTGCTCATTACCTGCGGCTAACTCAACTAAATCTGTGTTCGATCACATTCGTACTGGAGTTACAAGGCGTTTGAAAGTAACACGGTTTGTTGTTTGTTTTGAAAATATGTGCACACACATATGCATTTTCATATTTCACATAATTGCTGATAATTATTACTAGTTGCATAGCGTTGATTTTCTCGTGTAACCTGTATGAGGTCTTTCCGCAATTACCACCAAACTCCTGGAGAAGTTACTGTGCGTGAAGCCATCAGTTTTCGCTGGGTGGCGTATTTTTAAAAACTTGTTCGAAGGTCCAGTGAAGTACGCGATGAAAATATTTTGGCAAAGCACTGTAAATAACAGTAAATTACAAAAAAATCAACGCCTTTTCGTGGGAATGAAGCGTGCATTCGCAAGAAAGTCGCACAATACAGTTGTGACTGAAGCGGCAAACCGCGTTTTAGCTCTCCCGCATAAGTGGCTGCGATCACCGCGAGACAATTTTCCGTTGTTAACCACATTGCAAACGTTAAGTTTCCTGCAGTGGTAGTGTGGCAGAACCTCTGCGAGAGAGGATGATCGCTTTGACAACAGCGGGGATAGTCTGCTCCAACGAACCTTCGCAAAGGAGCGAGAAGTGTGCAATTTTCCAGACAATTTTGGGGATATGTTTTCCACTTGGAAGCAGGGTAGTAATGACGGGGGGGAGGGGGACACAATGCCACGGGCGCCGATTCACTGGGGGCAGCGCCGAAAAGTCCCAACTGCGTCGCAAGTACTTTCTTCAATACAGTACATTTGCTTCCGCAAGGCCTCAGGTTCGAACATGAGGGCACCAAATCTGCTTCTTGCCCCGGGCGTCATCTAACCCCGGAACGCCCCTGCTCGGAAGAAAATATTTGGGCTGTCGCGGGTCTCTTTTTACAACATTTCAGAAACGAAGGAGATGTCGGGCAACACTTCGATTGCCTGAAATTAATTCCACGACAGAGAATATTTTCTGGTAAACGAAAGTCAGAAACATGGCAAACCTTACCAAAGCGCCTTGTTGTCAGATAAAATCAAATAACGAGCTGCAGCAGGTTCGCTGTAAAATAACCTCATTTCTCAAGCTGTCCCTCCACATTTCTTGTGTCACGGATTGTAACACAGTAACATTTATACAAACCTGTGATGAGTCAACTTGCTTTGTAAAAAATTCGCCGTGCGTTTACGAAAAAAATATGAGTTTCCAGCGTAAATTATAAGAGTTAGCCTTTCTATCTGCTCAGCGATTTTTCTAGCTGGGTAACATTTCCCCCAGTGTAGTGAATACAAGACTACATATTGAGAACAACCGACTAATAGCCACACATCTATTCTACACATGACGCCCCTCCTCTTCCATCAAATACAAAATCGGGTCAAAGGAAGACTTCAGCCACAAATGACCCTGGGTTCTTCGCAGCAGGTTTGTGGAGCCAGAGCCAAAACAATTTTGGATGGCTGGGGCCAGAGCCGGAGCTGGAACCTGAGATTTGGGTTCCGTATCTACAGCCTAGTTTGTGTGACGAACTAGTTGTACAAATAATACAAAGGTTTTTAGTCTTTAATCGACCAAATCATATTATAGCCGGAGCCAAAAATTTTAGATACCTGGAGCCAGTGGCGTACGCAGAAAATTTCCGAGGGGGGGCAAGTTTCGTCACAATCGTATAACATCACAAATCAACTTTAGGGGAAGTGCCGAAGGCACGACCATTCTAGGGGGGTCCGCGGCCATGCCCCGGGAAAATTTTACAAAATTACACCTAATAATACGCATTTTTGTGCATTCTGGAAGCAAGTTTTAGACAATAATGTTTTTACATTTTGTTATTTTTAGGGTCTGAGGGGGTGGCCATGGCACAGTGGCCTCCTCCCTTGGTACGCTAGTACCTGGAGCTGGAGCCACAGCCGGAGCTTAAATATTAAGTTTTGGCTCCACAGCCCAGCCTCGCAGCCTGCCGAAGAAGTTCTAATGCAACATGATATTGGAGCAATTATTGCGTTTTCACACGCATGTGAACCAACCTCGTTTGCAAGCCCATTGCAGATTACAGCGGCGCAATGGAGCTGAGGTTAAGGAAAGATCACTACTAACACATGGTCTGACCTGCTGCTTTCGCCAATCAAAATCAGGTATTTCACCAGGGACCAGTTTGAAGTGGGTGCTGAACTGCGAGTAGTCCACTATGCCGTTCAGGTCCGATATGGGAACAAACACGCCTGTTCCTGAAAAGAAAGCATATCCAGACGAACATTTCCAGGCAAAAATGTTGTTTCCTTGGATCTTTGCAGATGAGTTTCCAGAGGCAGGGACGGCGGAGCAGTGGTAGGGCAGTGAGGGGCAATAAAAAAGTTGAGGGCAATGGAAACTTGTAAAAAGCAAAAAAAATCGTTGCCAACTGTTCTTATTTCCGTTCAGCAAGAATGTTGACCTCAAAAACAATAACAAAAATTATAGAAAACCATTTTGAATTTTCTGGGAACGCGAATAGGTGCAATAGATTTGTTTCAAGTCGATTTTTATAAATCATGAAATGACCAATATTACTGTTGTTATGAAAAGGCACCTCTTCTCTGCCTCCGTTGCTATGAAAGGTCAGGGGAAAATGTCCCGTCATTTCCTCCCTCTCCGGCGTCCCTGTCCAGAGGAGATAAACTTTCCAACTAGAGGAAAAATATACAAAAAGCATGCAATCTTGCAAAAACTGTTTTAGATGCCACTTTAGTTGAAGCCCTGAAATTTTGTATCTAATTTCAACATGCAATCTGCATCAAAACTGTACAAATATGACCCAATGACAGGTTCGTCACAGTAAAGTTCCCAGTGTTTTCAAAACCAACTTTCCATGATTTAAGACCACTGCTTTCGGAAATAACATGTCAGTCTAAAAGTTTTTGTGCAAATAACTTCATCACGAAGATAGCCTGACCAGAACGCAAAAAAGTCCGATAATCCTCGGCAAGGACAACCAATCCACTTCAATCCGAATGCTTTTTTAAGCAGTGGGTAGTGGTGCAATATCCAGACCCGTCGCCAGGATTTCGCAGCAGGAGGGGCCAAAAATAACACCGGGGCACACTTTTAAATACAA
>JGI24021J15306_10000588_pt1 | contig 29211 bp, 18 predicted proteins | sample Ectturendosymbi1_FD_15306 | JGI IMG/M metagenome (IMG submission 15306) | reverse complement strand
ATGTTCGAACCTGAGATCTTCTCGGAGTAGAGTTAAGTAATGAAGAAAGTACTTGCGACATTGCTGGGACTTTTCGGCACCCCCCAGAGATTCGGCACCCGGGGCATTGAGCTCCCCTTGACCCCCTCGCTATGCCCCTGAAACGTTGCTCGCTTTATCGCTATTTAGGAAGCATACTGCCTGGTCCACATGATTTTTTTTTAATTTTCGTGACGGCAATTGGCGGCAGGCTGAAGCCTGAAGTTTGCTTCTTGCCGGGACGGTTGAGGTGAACGCTCTTGCCCAAGGAGCGCTACGGCAATTCACTCAGCGGCTGTGGATCGACCACCCAACCTTCCAATTGGGAGGCGGACACGTTACCACTGAGCTATTGCCGCCTTGATCCACATGATTTCACATGATTACCTCGGACTGAGCGTTGAACTCATCAGCAATCTCCCGCCAGACGTCGGCTTTGCGCCGCGACGAGCTGCCGTCGTGACATCTGTCCACAATCGTCGTCTTGTGCTTTTCCACCTGGGGGAAAACGAAGGTTTTCAAAACGTCACCGGCACCACTGGCAAAAGACGAAACTGTTGATTGGCTCGAGTGGCGAGAAGTTAACGCAAGTGCGAAGAGGGCTCTTGGAATTTTACAAATAAAATCAAAAAGTAGGTAGAACGCCGCGCAGGACATGTTGTTTTAGCTGCTAACAAGGTACAGCTGTGGTGCTAGCGTCAGAGCATCCGGTTTATTTATTTTGAGGCTTGTGGCACAACAGCGCAAGTAAACAGCACAAGAGACCATTGCCGATAACAGTACGTTCATAGTTGCACGATCTTGAAAAGACTACGCTTTATACAGTCGTTTTCAACATGCTGCTCCACGAATCATTCCGATACATCACAAAGAACACTACTTACACATACTCGGTGTTCAGAACAACTGCAAATGGGCTATACACAAAAACACGACTAAAACTGTGTACCAGGGACAAAAGTCTCATTCTTTCTTCTTGCGTGAAATTGACGCGACGCGGTTGAAAGCTGAAGTTGGGGTGTTGAGGTGCATGTACAGGAACGTTCAAAACGCCTATTTGAGCGTGCGCATTCAACGGCTTAAACATATCCATGCCGACCCCTAACACCAAAAGCCGAAAGCTGCATTTGAAAGAAAACAATGGCTCAACAGTTACATAAAGAACAAGGTTGATTTCATAAAGAACAAGCCTTCACGAAGTTTGATTTCAATCAAAAGGCTTTCAAGGCGTATGAGCGCAGCCACAGACCATTTCTTGCGATTGAAATGCAGCGGTTAAACATAGTATAAGTTTTTATATCCTTTGACGGTATTTAGGAAACACCAGCAGCAAACACCACCTGACAAACGTTTATATCTCAAACAGTATGCGTCTCGCTAACTGTGGGAGCGCTCAGACATTGATATTTGTTCAATGAACCAAAGTGCTCCCAGTTGCCACTGCATTAACATTTAATGTTAATTAAAGTTAATTAAATGCATTAACATTTAATGCAGTAAACAGCAAGAGATGACACAAGACGAACTACCGTGTAGAATCCAAAGTGTCTAAACCTGAAATGAGAAATATCATGGAAAAATGTAACTTAGCAAAACTGCAGAAATGCTAAAACCCATTATTCTATTTACATCGCTGAACTTCAATCTAAACCAAGCAACGTGCATTGACCGTCCATGCCGGAACATGATGGCAAAAAGGTGCCAGAAATTTCCAAACATGTGCATTAAATTGCGTAATTGTTGAGGCATTGAGGTCACAAAAATAACCCGCGGGGGTTACTGCAGCCAGAAATTTATATTTCCACAACAAAACCGAATTATCGCAAATTTTTAGAATAAGATCTGAAACCAACATGGTCATGCTTAAACTCGAACTTGGAAAACAAAGCAAAAAGCAGCTACTATGCCATTTAGTGATACATGGGGGGCTACTGGTTGGGAACACCAGGTAATCACTTCAATATATGGAAACGAAGACATGAATGATATCCGCGAAGTCATTCGCTATTGGTTAATTTCAAGGCGGTGGCACCTTCTACCCCGAAAGCTAACATGCGTCACAGGCAAGTTCTGCTGCAGAAGTTGTGAAAAAACGACGAGATACTCTGCGCCAAATGTACCAACTGTTGTCCGGTTATATTTCTCCCATCAGTAGTGCGTAGAGGCGATGGGGGAAATGACAGGGCTCACACGAGGTTCGTCCGCAACTAAAAATATAGTGAATAAAAAATATCGAAATTAAGACAAAAAAATTTGAACAAATGTTTGTTCAGTTTTTGTGGAACGTTGAAAACAACTATTTTGAGCTTCGAATACTGAAAAAACTGATCGAAAGTTTAGTGGGGGATTTCAAATAAATATATATAGGTTTCTTTTCTTTAATCATTAAGGCATGTTCGAGAATGAAGGATGCGGAAAAAGGTTGGGCAAAACTACCGCAACAATTGAGAAACAGAAACTTGGGCAAAAAACATATGACCGATACAACTTCGTATGCCGCGTAACCACCTACGTCATTTGCTTGGTTGAGCAACAAATGAAATCAAATTCTTACCCCCAAAAACCATGTTACGTATTCTAACTACACGTTTTATTAGAACGTTTGCGAACATTTATTTTAATCACTTTTAACTTCTGCAGCAGAGGCTGTTTCTTGCGAGCCGGGCAAAGTTTTGTTTGGCATTAAGTTATGCAATCCAGGCGACCTTGTGTCATCTCTGTTCCCAGCAAACGACACCTACGACACCTAGTTACACCCAAAGAGTTCAAATAGCAAAATTTTTTCACATTCAGAGGAGTTAAGAACAAACGAGCTGACGACTTTTGAAAATGTTTTCGGGATCAGTTTCTGGCGGCCTTGATTTCGACACAGCTGATGTAGGCTAATTATTATCAGGTTAGTCTTGATTTTTTATTTTCACCTGCTTGCATCCAGTTTGGTGCGTTGCCTTTATTTTATGGGAGCGGGGGTTAAGTAGGTGGCCAAGGATATGCAAGCGGTGGCCAAGACTTCCACAGGGACGGTAGAAAGTGCAAAAAGAATTCGCAATTTCACGTTCACACACATGTAATCTTTCAGTAAGACTTTTCAAATACGCTGATTAAGGTCAAGCAGTCTTTCTCATTTCCTGTTCGTACGTTCATACGTTTTAGGTCGCCGCCGCAAAGATTTCATCAGCCGCCGCAATTACCAGCGGCACTGAAAATGCCATTTGTCATAGGCTACCGCAGTCACAAATTAATATATCAGAAGACAGTTTTGGACAGATGTGTCATGACTTCAAACTATTCCAAATACTTTGGCTGTAATCATGGGTATACCCAGCGGCAGTCCCGTCGCCACGGGAGAAGTTGGTGGGCTTCGCCGCCCAAATAAAGCTCCACGCCCCCCCAAATTGAAACATGAAACACTATAAATCAATCTAGTTTTTGTCAATTTTTAGAATGTCAAGCCCCCTCCGCAGAAGAAACGCAAAGCCCCCCTATTGAAAACTTTCTGGCGACGGTTCTGCCCAGTGGTGGAGGAACCTTTTTCATAGTGAAGAGGCACAAGTGCACGTCAAAAAAACTATGGAAAAATTTTGTACTTTGACGTAACAATTGTGAAGTCACAAGCATTGACATATGACGTCATTTAACTTTTGTCAGCATGTTTAAGCAATTTTATGCAATGTTTTGTAAGCCCTCAACGACCTCTATCTACATATTCAGCAAAATTCGAAATTAAAAAGTGAGGAGCCAGGCCCCAAACAAAGAAAAAGGTGGGGGTCTAGGCACATGCAACCCCGGTTCCTTCACCCACGGGTGCACCGCCAGAGTGTGCGCGGATACAAGTTTCCCAACGTTTGAGACGAAAACCTAAATATTCCAAAAACTGTTTGCTATATCAAGCGTATACCCAATTCAATGTGTATCGCCGCAGCNGGTATTAACTGTCTGCTGACTGATACCTACCTGAGAGTTACCATGACGTCACCGTATAGACTTACAACAACCAGGGACTTTAGGCAAAAACCTTCCTAAGACTTTTGAGGTTGGCCTAATTAAGCTTAACATATTTTTAAATCCTCTAAGAAACTTACACAATGGAAACCGCATTTTCGATACAATACACGCGAAATTAACATCTAGCACCAACGTCAAAAAGAATGGGAAGCGATGATTTATTAATCTGTTGATCTTATACTGAAGTACTTTTGTGACAATCTAAATCAGGGCCAACCAAACTGTTTTCAAAGAGGGCCTATTTGACCATGTTAATGCGCACGCGGGTCATCATTCCCTCACGACATTTTTAAAGTTAGCACAGCCCGGGCATTTCACTTAGGGCTTGAAGCAAAAACATTTTTTGTGACAGTTTTCGTATTCATATTTGCTTTCAGCATATCAAAACACAACGGAAAACATCTTAAGCAGCTAGCAAACCGTCGCAGTTTCGACACAGAAGCATAATCCAGGCTTTGGCGAACTGAACAACACAATGACAATCTGAAACCAAAGCCTCGGGCCATGTGAAACGTGCTTGCAGACCGATTTGACCCGCGGACCTCACTTTGGATACCCCTGATCTAAATGATCTAAGCCAGCGTATCTTGAACATTTGCGGGTCACGGACCCCTAGTACATCTCAATAAAAGTTACGGACCCCTCAATAAGAAACGTTGCAATTAATATTCGAACTTAGATGTCAATCATCGTAGTAGTAACCGTAATGCCTGCAAAGTGTAATAACCCTTTCGAAATGCTAAAACAAAGCTTATTAACCCTTTAAATCAAACTCATGGACCCCTTAAATCACATTCACGGATCCCTTAAGGGTTCAAGGAACCCAGGTTAAGAACCCGTTACCTAAGCGGTAAAATGCGGTACTTTTCGAAACTTGTGGCTGGTTGTATCGAACGGGTGTATTACCAGTTTATTATTTTACGACTGCACCGTTTGGATTAAAAAAACTGGTTTCTGAAGAAGTAAAGAAGCTTTCTTAAAAAGCAAAGGTGCATCAAAATAGGTGCAAAGTTTATATTTAAACAGTGGATAGGGGGAATGCAATCCAGTCCCGCACCACGGGAGGGCTTTGGTGGTGAGCTTAGCCCTCAAACAAAGCTCAATCCCCCCAAATTGAAACATAAAACACTAGTATGAATCGTGGAGTTTTTGTCAAATTTTAGAATGTCAAGCCACCCGCTTGCACAAAGGTAAAGCCCCCTATTGAAGACTTTCTGGCGGTGTTTTGAGTGCAACACAGTAAAACCCCCGGAATAGATCTGAAAAGATGCCAATGGAAATTTGCTAAAGATTAAAACTAAGTGAAAAAAATACTAAGCACTGATTTCTCTAAGGTCTCTAGCGTATGCCGATCCGATGGGCAATTGCTCAGTTAAAACCTGAGCAGCGTGCGACAAAGCACAGGCAGCAGAAACTGGGAGATTAACCTGATGCATGTGACACAGGCGGAGGCATGCGAAATAAGCCTCCGCTGACCTATTTCTCAAACAGTGGAGCAATACGGTGCTGGGGCTATGTGACGCTTTACACAAGCCAATTGTAGCCGCTCTCGATTCCTAATCGCAACACCTGCAGGCTGACAAACTGGCCAGTCATATTGAAAAAAGCCGGTGTAGGGCTTCTTACGAAAAACAGAAGCCCTCACCAACGCTAATAGGCTGTGCCTCTTCGTCTTTTCATTGTAGACTGTGCGCCTCTTGATTGTGCAAATGCGCAGTTCATAAATACTTTTTGGTTTTGCGAAGGTTTCTTGCATCGTCTCCGTTACGCAGAGCGACATCCACTGACGGCTGAGTGCTTTTATGCGACTTCGCATCAACTGATGCTGCCAAAACTACATCAGTATGATGAGTAGCTCCGAGATCTTTTATTATGCACCAAGCAGTTTAACCAATCAGAAAAGAGAAAAACAAACCTAACATTTTCCACCAATTTTGAATATCAACGACATATTGGTGTGGATACGAAAAATTGGGACGCTTGAGGCCTATCCAAGGCTTCTTTGAGTAACGCTGTACTTAGTCTGAGAATTAGTACAGTTCAACAAGAAACAGAGTACAACACAAAAACCTGCTAACACGGGCTAAGAGGTGGATTATAACACGTATGAAATAACCACTATCACCTTATCATGACTGACCGGTACAACTACGCAACAAACCCATGCCTTGCCGTATAGCATGGATCAACCTCAAAGCTAGCAAACGTTTTTCCTGACGACTTTGTCACTACCCGCTCAATAGCAAAACACGCCCTGCGCCTTTGTTAAGTGGCCTACCTCGAAGCGCGGAGGGTTGTAAAAAGAAATTACGCGCACAAACAGCCGAATGACTGGCTCGCAGAGTGAGCATACTCATACCACGATCGTTAAAAAGAGAATCGCTCACCTCTCTGAGTGCCCTTTGCCGAGCATTGGGATTAGCTTCCTGCTGAGCGCACGGTTCTTCTCTTTCAATTCTCTTCAGCATCACTCGAACTGCGACGCGAACCACGCACTTAGATTCGCTCGCCCCTGGCAAATCCTTTATTTCGAAACGCCCAGTGATTCACTAAGCGCTGTCGCACCACAGATGATTTTGTTTCCTGACATCGTGCGCAAAACACGACATTCAAATGTTGTTCATCGCGCATCGGATGCACCTCGACGGCATGATAATGCCCTTGTTCTGCTTGTTTCACCACTCAAAGAAAGCCGTGCAAATGAATCTTCACCGTGGGGCTTTGTTTCGTCGTTGTGCTACTTCAGCAAAAACGGTCTTGAAAATTACCGAGTACACAGCGTCAACGAACCGCTGATAACATGAAATTGTATTGATGTTACAAGTTCATATTATGTTAAGTTACAAGAAATAACTCATTCTCGAAACTGACATTCCGCAAAATAAATTCCGTCCCTCTAACCCAGGCCAACTTTGGCGAGAGAGCCCAAACCACAAATGAAACATAGTTTGCCCAAGCGACAAGCTTATGAAACGTGCGTAATCAAGAGGTTTTTGACATTTAGGCTACAACTTTCGGTTTGCAGAGGTCAAACTTCGCATCAGGTTTTTCTCAAACTAAAAACAATAATTTTAACTTAGTAAATAAAACAAAGTCGAGCTGTTTATGTAGCAAAAAGAATGTTGAAGATAATGGCGAAAACAGTTACGACTTCAGTATTTTTAACAGTGTAGACTTGTGTTGGCCTGCCCAATTCCAAAACAACATCTTAACCTAATCCATTCGTGGCCAAGCTTGAAATTTCCAAGATGCACTACCAAAAATATGGATCTCCCCTTTACTCAGCGTAAAATGTAGGCCTAACCAACAGGCGTTATGTCCACGTAGATAAAAAAATCTCAAAAAAGTGCATTTATCGACAAAAAGCAGTATATGAAAGCATGGCATAACAACAAAGAGAAACGGCCACTAAGAAAAAAAAACAAACAAATTACTGGCCAACGAAAAAAACATTTTTGTACCGGTTCTCACTCTACTAGTCGGACCTAATGCCCTCGCTCGCCGTAGGCATAGCCAGATTGTCGATGGCTAAAGACAACATTGGGTTGCGCGGAGGTGTTCTATCCACGCTAACTACTTCACAGCAGCGTTTCCAACTCAGTGGCAGCAGGTGAACCCGAGCGAGAGCCCTTTCAAAGTTTCAGTTTCAGAGGCTTCCTCAGAGCAACTTGTATCTTACGGAAAGGCGAGGGAATGTTCCGACGAAAGCTCGCAGCTTTAAACCATCCTGCAAGTTCCACTTTTGATCCTACAAGTAAGTCCTGCCGTAAATTTTCATTGTTATGCAGCAATTGGATTGAGAAACGATAGCGCGGTGGCCACCAGTGCTACTGCTGTAGAGACGAAGCTACTGCTAGCGTAGACAGATACATCATTATACGATACTGCAATTGCATTCCCGCACACACTACAGTAATTGATCAAGTGTTACACAATCATGCATAGTTAGTATTTTACAAACATCAGCAGTGTGTCAGTTTTTGTGTGTATGCTATCTTCTTAGACCTAATGTGTACTGTATATCACAGCTAATCCTTTATTTAAACCTTTCCTTTGCATCAGCTGAATTGTTGATCATGGTGAAACGATCGACCAGCACAAAAATGTATGAAATGTGGCAAAATTGTACAGCAACAAATTGTGAAGATCATATACATAATGTAGTATATCCATTCAATCACAGTTGTAAATCAACTCAATGTGGTATGTATAGTAAGGGAATATATTTAGTGAAAAGTAAGCATAGCAAAGTTCAAGTTCAGTGTGAGAGAGCAGTTTCACCTTTTAACTTAACACTACACTTAGTGTGTTTCACATTTATACTTAAAATCTAGCTTGTGTTGTAGCCCTAAGAGTAAGAAAATAGGAAGAATGTGTGTAAGTAGTTTTGTTGGAATAGTTCTAATGGCCTCAGGAGTTTCATGCAAAGTGAGATATGTGACAACGCTGTGTTTTCATCATTGGGCATGTGGTAGTCAGGATATCTAAAAAGGTGGAGTGAAACAATTAACAATACTACACAGGGAGACCTACAGAAAGCATAAAACATGCGGAAGACAGTAAAGCTTACAGAAAACACAAATATTTGGAAGGCAATTAGCTATTCATTGAAGAGAGGTAAGTGGTGGGCAGCAACACTTGTTAATACACTGAAGATGGCTAAAATAAGATCAAACTTGCATGCAGTTATAATGTGTTTTTTGAGACATGTGTGCAACTGCAGTGCATGGAGCAAATTTTGAAAGAAATTAGTGTTTGCTTCGTATAAGATGCTTTTCTTTCACCAGAATGTTCCATGGGCAATTACATCATAAGTCAAGTTAAAATAAGTGATACACAAATGTCGATGCCGATGCCCTATCCCAGTTTGTCATACTATGATACTACAGTAATATCCCTGATAGCTTTTGTCTTCTGCATGTTTTGTGCTTTCTGTAATTTCCCCTGTGCAATATTGTTTAGCTCAGACACCTGTAAATACCACAAGATCACTAAAGATTACGAAGATCACCAAGAACACTGATATCGCTAAGATTGCTTAGTGATCTTAGCAGGCCCGTAACCAGCTTGGGACACCAGGGGGGCAAAGAGTTTTCTGAGAGTGGCCCAAATTTATAAACTATATGTCCAATACTTTCAAACTACATCCTTTCAAAGGACTACATCCTTTTCAAAGGATACTTTCCAACTACAACATATTTTTCCATGGGGGTGAAAAATTTTCTAGAGGTGGCTTTGCTCCCCCTGGTTACAGGCCTGGATCTTAGCAATCTTATTGATCTTGTGGTATTTACAGGTGTCCGTTTAGCTCCACTTTTACTGTAGATATATTACCACATGGCTTATGATGAAAACACAGCCATGTGACATATCTCACTTCACTTGAAACTCCTGAGGCCTTAACTATGAAACTAGATATATATATCTTGCTTGTGTTGTTTAAGCTGTTCTTCAAGCAGTTGTCCAAAGCAATTGTTCAGCACATGTCCCTGGCTGTGGTCAACGGAAATGCTGCCAGCACATGGTCTGTGTGCAAGTTTGATCTCATTTCAGCAATTCCCAGTGTACTAACCAATAGTACTGCTCGACATTTGCCTTTGTTTCAATGCATAGCTATTGCTTTCCAAACTCCGTGGTTTCTGTCAGTGTGAGTTTAGTCGTCCCTTTGTGCAGTGTTATTTCGCTCAGTTGTTAACTTTCTTGACTACTACACAGCCTGTTATGAAGCTGTAGTGATATGCTCCACTTCACTTAAAACTATTGTCCAGAAACATGTGATTTAAGATATTGAAAGCATTGCAAATAAAAAATGTAGTTGAGAAACACTTACAGCCAACAGAAAACATGCTGCTGGAAATGTGCTTGTGATTTGTAAACCACCTCTGTGTTGTATTCTGTTCTACTTTAGGCAATCTACAACTAATACTGTATTTGGGCAAATGTAGTCAGTGAAGATAAACAGGATGCCTGAAAGCTTTCTGTGCTTGCAAAACTTATTACAAGTCTTGAAATTGTGCTTTTCAAGTAATGTTTTTTTTTATAGAAAAAGAGCCTTGCTGAATTTGGGTGAAGATGCTAAGAAAAGCTTAAAATTGTGTGTGACTATTTCTTTGACATCTGCCAAATTTTAGAGCCAAGTTGATTGAAACATTCATATCTGAGGTTTCAATGATTGAAGAACCTTAAAATTACACCATTTTTTGGTTACTTCAAAGAAGTTGTTTCATTTGTAAAACTTGTCAGTAAATATGTTTTAAGGAAGTGGGACACATTTAATTATTAGATACAAGGAAGGATTTTGTTGGTAGTTGCATGCACAATTTTAGCTGTGTGCCTGTTCTAAAAATACCTGTTGTTACATGCAAATAACACCCTTTACCAAAAAGTTGAGGCAACCGATGATCCTAAGTCAAAACACCCAATAGTGGATTTTGTACCAAAGCTTTGCCAAGTCAATAGGAAAGATGTGTGATATTGTAATCCTATATTAAAACAAGCAGCCATCAATTACAAAGAGTGCAATGTATACAGTATGTAATCTTTCTGTTATCTATGCTTTTGAAGCAAGCTTGCTATTTGTCATGGCTTCTCACACACTTGGCCTTACAAGGTTGTATACATTCCAACAAAACTGGTCCTTGAAGCTGGTCTATATACTGCATGAAACTAATCATCATTCATAGATCCCTAAACCACATCAACATCCCATCTAACCTTGTGCCATTATGGCCGATACTAAGAGGCCTGATGGACAGACAATTTGTTCTTGGGATAGGGCCACTTTTTGGTTTGGGATGCAACAGTTGTGGACACTTTCACCCCAGTCACTATAAGGACAGTGTCATTCATCCTCGCTACGCAGCCTAACAAACTGAAATAGCAACAATCAACAAATACCAAAAACTAATTCTCAGTTACATTTTGCAACCAGTGACCATCAAAACCTTCAGTGTTAATGACATGAAAACTGCCACCTTCCACGGTGCTTTTGCCAAGACACTTGTTAATCACACTGGTGGCCCACAAGAGTGCCACTGGCTGCAAAAACGCTTGTTGGCTGTAGTCCAAGGCAGTGCCACCAGGATCCTGAACTGTGTGGCGTCCAAGGCATCCATGTGCTCTTCTTGCTTCAGTGTCCTTCTTTGCTGACATTGATTGCTGCTTCTTTTTTTCATGTCTTGTCTTTCATTGCCTCCTTGTTTTACTGTAGTCCACTTCAATCAATATCTTTCTTTGTTTTTTTGTATTTTTATTTGCATGCTGAGTATTGCTGTTATATATTGTGTTACTTTAGTTATTATCTACAATGAATGTAACAAATAAACAAACAAGTGCAGACCATGATGTTGAGAGGAGTTTTAATGTAAAGTGTGAAAATGTAGCTTTGACCACAATGAAGAACATGGCTAAAAAGTAGCATTTTGGCATACCCATACAAATAGCAATAGTCACAACAAGACATGGAATGTGGTATGATATGTAGCCTTCTCAATGATTGTAATCTCAGTGCATATAGAGCTCAGCTCTGGAAGGAAAAACTTAAAAGTATAAAAGCATTTAAATTCAGGTATACAATTTAGTCAGCTGTTTGAAGTTGGCAACATTGCTGTATATTACATTTTCTTGCCATGCAACTCAAAGGGCTTTTAAACAGCAGATCAGTCACATGATAAGGAACTTTGTTTTATTCTCTCTGATTTTTTACACAATGGTTTTTAAACTTGAAGCTACACTCAAATTCTGAATGTTGTAAGACTGGTCATGTGCTAAGAAAAAACAACAATTTTCCATGAACATGTTTGTTGCTAAGGTATGTTCCAGAACGTACTTAATTTTTTTTCTTCACCAAACGTGCCATGCTACACGTTCCCTGTAGTAAAAGTATGTTTCAGAACGTCTAAATGCCTTGCTATTGTTGTGCAATGTGAGGTCTTGGAGAGTCTTTTGTCTCAAACTTGATGCGATGTTTCTGTGGAGTGCTCCTTTTGCTATTGGCAAGGTGTTAAAAACCTTTGAGGACCATGAAAGCCACTTTAGTGGCTCAAGCAGCTTCAGCCATAACTAGCCAGCAGATAGTGGTAGAGAGCTAAATGAAGAATGAAAAGTTGCAAAAAGTCGTGTTCTTTTAATTTTAAAGAAGTTGGGTGCTTTTGGATTAGTAACTTTTTGTAGCAGTGCGATGTCACGAGGTGCTCCCAATGATGTTTCAGGAGCCTGTGAAAAAATTTGATGAGCCAATTTACCCATTTTTTACAAAGAAGAAAATAGACAAAAACCTCTGTGAGGCCTTGATTGACTGTCTGATGCAGTGATTTTCAACCTCATGGTCGCAACCCCCAGACAGGTCGTGAACCATTTTTGTAATAATCGCAAATAGATATTTTATGCACGTGGTTGTGGTTGTATTACATTTGTTTTATTCAAATTTTAGATGGGGATGTTATAGTGGGTTTCTATAATAGGCCATGGTACAAAAAAGTTTGAAAACCATTGTTCTAATACAGGGGTGACGAACATGTGGGCCGCTTCGTGCGGCCCACGAAGCATTCAGGCGAGACCAGCAGTCTTGAACTTTCTTTGACCTGCTTCTAATCTTTGCGATGTGATATCAAAAGCTGATAGCCCGATTGAATTACTAAAAAGTTGTGCGGCCCGCTTACTCAGCGGTAACTGACAAAGTGGCCCGCAATAGCAAATAGGTTTGTCACCTCTGGTCTAATGCAATCAGCCAGCGAGTTACGGGCAAAATTCGGGCCTTTAAGCCTTTGCAATGGCTTTCAAGGTCTTTAAATCAGCCACACTTCAGCCCTTGACAACCAATCATGCTAGAACAGCGGTTCCCAACTGGGGGTTCCCAGATCCCCAGGGGTTCAAAATGTGATTTTCAAGGATGAGAAGTTTATATGTTCTTGAGTGTAGTTTTTTTTTTCAAAAGAACCAAGATTTCCAAAAGCTTGCAAGACAAGTTACTCAAAAGAAGAACAACCAACTTAATTATTCCAGCTCATGTTATTGACTTAACAATTTGAATTGCTAAATGCATGCGCTGCTATTTCTGCTTCACGCGGCGCTTACCACATTAAAGATGGCCGGTGATGCAATTGTAATCGCATTGTGATGTTTGAATGTTTGTGGCACAATTATCGCATGTTTGTTGTTTGATGCTACAGAACTCTGAAGTTTCTGGTGTTCAACCATGCAAAGTTACCAGAAATTGAGTGCAAAGCCTTGTCTATTCTAGTGCCCTTTGTAGCAACATATTTCTGCGAATCTGGATTTTCCCCTCTACTCATTTGAAAAACAAGTATGAATCCCTTGCACAATTTGCACGTGGCTCTGGATAGTTGTAGTTGTGTGCCATGGTATGAGCGGATAATTTCAGAGAAGTAGAAACAAAAAAGTCACTAGGATTGTTTCTAATGAGCAGTAATGTATGAAAGTTAAACAGTATGACTGAGCGTTATCAGTGGTAATTTGAAAATGAAGATACTGTAAAATTGGACTGTTTCTGTGATTTTTACACTCTTTTAATACGGGGGGTGCAAATGTCACTTTATTTTATGAAAGGGGTGCCAGCTTCTAAAAAGGTTGGGAACCTATGTGCTAGAGAGTCAAGCAAGAGGATTTTTGCCTAATTTCTTTGAAAAAACCCAAAAGGTAAATTAACACTTGAATTTTTTCACCAGGCCCCCAAAACATCATTGGGAACACCTTGTGACATCATAGTGACAACTGCCAAATTTGGTAGTAATTAGCATCCTAATTAACCATAAATCCCTCATTAAATGTCTTTAAAATACATTATTGTTTGCAAGGTATAAAAAACTCCAATTTCTACCAAATCCTTAGCAATTAACATGCTTTGGCAAAAAAATACCTTGGTGCCGAAAGTGTTAAAAAGAAGCCCCAAAGTGTTGACAAGAAAGCAAGCATTCACAGGGGCCTTAAAGTCTCTAAAAGTCAACTGGCTCAGTGTACAGTAGATTGAGCATGCACTTTTGAAACTGGTAGGTTGGGTTTCATTTTTGGTGTGGCTGGGCACATGCAGACCCTCCTAAAAAATGCAAAGCAAGTGTAATGAAAATTTTTTCATTTTTCTCTCAAAGTTGTATGCTTGCTATATTATATATCATACATTATGAACTGCATAAAAGTTTAATGACCCATGCTTTGAAACTTTCTGATTAACAGCATACTGAAAAGAACAAAGACCTGACACAAAGCCAAGTGTCAACTGAAATAATCAGATCTAATCTTTTTTTTCAGTCACGCCAATTTATTTTAAGAACCAAAAAAAATTAAGTCAATTCAGTCATAATGTCCAAAAATACAGACTAGTGAATACTGTTACAGTGAGTTTTAATACTATTATGGGACAAATGACCGAAACATCTCAGCGAAAAAAAGCAGAATCAGGTTACCTTGAAGTTTTGGCATGTAACAATAATACCCATTGCTCTGGCATTGTAAACAGTTTGTCAGATGAAACACACAAACACAACCTTCTTTCATTTAACTTTTTACTAAGCTTTCAGGAATTAAAATTTTTCTTATCAAATTTGTAAATTGATTCAGTGACATACGTAAAGGTCTGATTTCTTTCCTACAAACCCAGTTTCATCAGGAAAAAGCTTGTGGAAGCTTGATAAATATAATTTCTATCAACATAGCACTTGCACAAACTTTGTGTATTGTTTTACATCCACAAAGGAAAAACAACTGTTTATCCTTAAAATTTTTTGCATGGATGAGAATGGGCTACAATAACAGTGTAGTCATATGTAATGGGCCAGCATTGTCAGCTAGCAGGAGAGTGACCTGCCAGATTAATTTTTCTCTTGTTTATCATGGAAATTTTGTGCAATTGTATGTGAAACAGTTAATCCTTGTCAAGTGCTTTAAAAATTGCTTCATGATCGTAAGCTTGATATGAAGGGAAGGTGAAAGAATTTTGCATCTTCCCACAATTCTTCTCGGACTGTGTGCCATTTCCTACAGGCCAACCTTTTTTCATGTATTGCTGGGATCTAACTGCTTCCCACAGGCATAGGAAGCATGGGAACTTCATACAACTGCCTTGCAATTGCAACACAAGCAGAAATCCAACCATTTACGGATCAACACAAATGATCCACATGTGTTCATAGTATGAAATTTTTTGTAGTGCAAACTTAATTCCTTTGAATTTTTTTGGGTGTTGCTGAATGTCCAAGAAGAATATATCAAAATATGTTTCCATTATGCATAAGAGGATATTTCAAACTTGGTTTTGAGCCTATCAATAAGGTCTCCAACTGTCAGCATCACATTCTGTGGCACCAAGCTTCTTCAGTAGGTCTTCAACATTGTTACAGTGCACAATCTCCTTTTCTTGTTCTTGCGAAGTATGGCATGAATTCAATATGAGGTTTCTGGTAAAAGGTGATGAGAACACCTGGTTATAGAATTTTTTTTTCTTTTATCTTTGAAGTGAGCAGCTTAAGAGACTAAGGAAGATTCAGATATCTTGCCAAGTCACTAAGCTCTCCATAAGAAAAGAGTTGTGGAAATAAAACTATGGGGGGAGATTGCTATCTACAAGTGTGGAATCACTGCCAGTTGGAAACAAGATAATTGTCACTGAGTCTGAAAGAGAATCCATTTGTGGCAAGCCTTAACACAGTACACAAATGTCTTAACTCATTACAAAGACTTGCCTCATTACAAAGACTCACCCAGCATCACTGTGGAGCAGGCAAATTAAGCATGCTTTACAAAATCGTTGATTGCTTTCCTGTTATGGTTGGTGTCTGTTCACCACAAATAATATCTTCTCAGTGATGTATCTATTACCAAGGTTCTTACAAAAACTACAGAAGCAAAACATATGGAATCATAGATGAAATGTAGTTTCATGAGTGTAATGCAACCCTTAACTTCACTGACAATTTGCTTCAAGAATTCAATCCTGACTCCAATACTAAACTCACATCAGACACCGCCACACTCTTTAAACAAGCTACAAGCAGGCAACCAGTCTGGAACTTCCGAGTCGAGAGTGAAAATGGCACATATGCAAGTAATCAGTTATGAGGGAGGGTACATAAATGGGATTTATGATATCACAAACATCAATTGACATTTAGCATGTCCAGCAAATAGCCCATGACTTGAAATTCGTAATGTCATAGGAAAGTCAAAATGTAATATTAATTCAGTCATAAGGTCCATTGCAAAAAAGAAAATCTAAATAAGTTCACCTGATGGAAAAAGATTAATGTAGTTATTTTGAATCAGCACCCCAAATTTTGTCTAAATTAGCTCTAAAATCCAGAGCACCAAAAATTGTGTAGGCCAGTGTTATTTGTGTCTTCAGATTAAACAAAATTTGAGCTGCTACTGAGCAGATATTGCAAGTACTTCTGTATGAAAACAATATAAGCTTACTGCATTTCTATAGCAGTTTTTTATTTATATCAACTTAAAGAAACAAATGCACTGCTTAAATCATTACCTACAAAAAGTTTTACAAATTCATTTTTTATTGTTTCTCCATACTTTTCACCTCATTTTTTCAGGAACCTTGCGCATCTGGAATTTTCATATATTTCGTCATTAATCACTCTTCCAACTAATTTTAATAAGATGTACCTGAGTGTGGTTTTGCCCTTTGTTGAAATTTGGCCAGTTTTGTGATTAGTTCATGCTTTCAGAGTTAAATACTGCATTTTAGTACAGTACTGGTATTTCATCAACCCATGAAATAAAACCATTGCTTGCAGAGCAAAGTATTATATCAGTAAGCTTATTATTTGTGTAAAGCAATATTTTTGCGGCTTCAAGCTTTTCTTGGAACACTTAAAAGCTCGAATGTCAAATTTTCACAACTGCTACCCTTTCTTTGCAAGTCTTCCACATGCAGTCTGTGTTGCAGGGTATTTATTTGAAATTTTGTGAAATGAAATGTTGGCGATTGCTGTCTAAAGCCTTAACTTTAGGCACTCTGTTACGTGTTGGCTTGACAACGAAATCCCAGCTGCCACAGTTCTGTAGCGCCTCATCTCACGCGGAGAAGTTCTGGGTGCAGCAATCCAGGAATATGTCCATCCTCAATACAATCAAATATTTAGGCCAGGAGGAGGCACAGGCCGTCGATCAAGAACTTTTCAGTGACTACAAATTCAGCGTGGATCAGCTTATGGAAATAGCTGGCCTTAGCTGCGCACACGCGATCGCAAAAGTCTACCCTTTGACAGAAAGCAATGACAATCGTCGTGTGCTCGTCATATGTGGTCCTGGCAATAATGGCGGCGATGGCTTAGTCTGCGCCCGCCATCTTTCATTGTTTGGTTACGAGCCGGTAGTGCTCTATCCTAAAAGACCAAAGAAACCGTTATTTGAAGGACTTACAACGCAGTGTGAAAAAATGGGCCTGGAATTCATTTCAGAAATGCCTGAGTCAGATGAAATTAGGAAGTATCGCTGCGTGATTGACGCAGTGTTCGGCTTCAGCTTCAAACCGGGCTCGGGCGTGCGTCCGCCTTTTGACAAAATCATGAGCTCGCTTTCCAAACTAAAAGATGTGCCAATTTGCAGCATTGACATTCCTTCTGGCTGGGACGTAGAGAAAGGCGACCTTGATGGCGCAGGAATTCAACCAGAATGTTTGATTTCGTTGACTGCCCCCAAGCTATGCGCCAAACTGTTTACCGGAAAGTTCCACTTTTTGGGAGGTCGCTTCGTTCCGAAAGCGCTGGAGGAAAAATACCAGCTTAATTTACCCAAATATCCAGGCACTGACTTAATTTTGCCATTATGACTGACGCAAATGCATTTAACGCAAAAACTATAGTTTGCTTCTTGTGCAACGTGATCTCTATGCTTGTGTGCGCGAATTGATAAACCTAACTTGGTTAATTGTGGTGTTCCTAAACTCTATCCATGTACTGTAGCTGCTTTCATTCTGTTGGTGCCATGTTGTTTGGTACACAATAAAGATAAAATCCAAGGGTTTCTGACACAGTCGCGTCAGAGCATGTTTCCGTTAACAGAGTTTGCAGGCCTGCACGAGGCTGGTTGAACCTCGCAGAACAAGTAGCTAACGCGGGAATTGCGAAATTTTGCCCATGTAACGCACTGGCGATGACATTAGAATGAGGTACAGAAGGAGTTTTGGCGCAGGTTAGAATTGCTAATCAGCAAAGAAAGGCATGCAGACTGAAGCAGCTTGAAGTAGGCCGAGCATGTTGGCACCTTGCTTTGGCACGAACCCTAAAAACGCGCGATGACATTACCGATTTTTCTGTTCCAACGTAAAGTTTTTCTTTCGCTGCAGTATGTCTATAAATTCAGGGATATCCTACTAGAAACTTCTAGATATCCCTGAATCAATGCCACGCTAAACAGCTTAGAAATTTGAATAAGTTGTTTCAAGAAAAAGAAACGCCGAATTAAATTTTTGCTGCGCGGGAACGGACCGAAAGTTTCAATCCATTGCAAGTCCTTGAGACGCACGATGCAATTGCGTGTTTTCAAATCGAAATTTGCGTTCGACATGGGCACATTCGGGCCCAAGTCAACGTGTGAAATTGTAAAGAAAATTCACGTCAAGGTGGTGATTTGAAATGCGGCGGAATCGATGTTAAGTGTTCTGCGTTGCGTGAGTTGCATGTTTCTCTTTCAGCGCTTTTTTTCAAAATAGTAGACTTTTCTAAGCACGCTTGGGATAAGTTTGAAGTCAAGCTGAATGCATTGAACCAGGGTCTCCAAACTACGGCCCGCGAAGCCATTCCATGCGGCCGCAAAGACATTTTGTCAATATAATGAATATAATAACACATTTACGAACAATTTGTTGATTTGGAAGGATGTAACATATTCTGAAACAATCGCATTACGTAAGATGTTCGACCCCGAACTGTTGTGTAATCGCTTATGTGGCCCTGGGACAAAAAAGTTTGGAGAACCCTGTGTTAAACAAACGTCAGTTTTCACGCAGCCAACTTACATTTTCATTCGTAAAAGTGCTTCCGACCAAATGAGCCGTCGGTTTGCAGCCCACTTATGTAATACTGTATATGTGTACATTCATCCTTCCCTGTGATTTTTCGTGCAATCTGTGTAAAACGTGCTGATATAGCGTTTTCACGTTGAAAGCGTTTGTGACAGGAACATGGAAAGAATTTTTCAAACCCATTTGTTTTGTGTCGTAACAATCGGTAACTGCCACTTGCTCTTTCCACCTAGATGATGAGCAGTTCAAAAACTTTTTGGTATGGATTGAAGATCAGAAGATAAGATTTTACAAAATAGAAGATCGCGGCCCCTTGCGAAACACCAAGGTAAGATTGGGAGAAGATAGGAACTCTATACTGTTTTTTAGCGACACTTAAACTAAAAATATTTCGTGATGCTACCATTAGTTTGGATGACGTTCCCCCTGACGTATTCAACGCATCTAGTCAGTTCGTAAGCCGTTGTATTTTAACTGGCTCAGGAAGTCGTGGTGGAAAAACCTAACATCGTGTGTTGCTTTTGCAGTCAGGCAAATGGGAACAAGCGCTACAAACCTACCTCAACGAGCTGAAATATCCTTTTGACAAAAAAGACCGAGCACAGATTACCGACTGGGTACTTGGTCATGCCATCAGTTTGGAGTACGGAGACAATGGTATAAATCGATCCTACTTGTTCGATATTTATTGATCCGCACGTTTCATCTTCATATAAAACGCTTGTGTGTCGCATTCCAGTTCCTGTTCGCAGCACGAGTGATCACGTGAGGCCAATACCCTATGCGGTGGTAGCATTTGTTTTGTGCTTTTTACTTGACGTGAGCAACTTCCTTGCGTTATGTGTGACCGTGTCATAGTGTTGCTGGAACAGCCGAGGTTAAAACTGCTGTCATGGTCTTCATACTGCACAGCGACATGATCCTCCGGCTGGGTTTCGTTTCAGCCTCCCATCAGTGCTATCATCCAGAGGTGGCCACTGACCCGCAGGTTGACTCCGGCAAGGTTTTGGGCTTTTGCGGACCTTAAGCCGGAGTCAAACGTTTTCGAAAAAACGGGCCCGGATCCGGAGTCACTTTTTGTTTTCGGCAGCAGCAAGAGTCTGCATGGTCTGTAAACGGAAAAAGGCTTTGGCCAAGATGTGCTTTTCGGTTCCAGAGATGGTTTTCGGCGTCTAAATAGGAGTCGGCTTCTCGAATTTGAAAAAAAATTCGAATCCGGATCAGAATTCGAAAATTTCAGAACAGAAGCGAAAAAAAGAATTCGAAATTTTCAGAACAGAAGCGAAAAAAAGAATTCGAAATTTTCAGAACAGAAGCGGAGTCGAGTCTGAAAATGTGACGCCGCCCACCTCTGCCGTATTCAAGTTAAAGTGCATGAGTGGAGTAAGCATCAACTTTAAATAAAATGACGCAAACGATAAAAATGCTCGTTAAAACAGTTGGTGATGACTCGTCGGGGGTGAAACGACCCGCAAGCTCGCCAAAGCTTTCTGTTATTGTTTGAATCGTCAAAGTACCTCTCACATCGCAATGTGGCATTTCCGAACATATCCGATGATTAGCGAACGCCGAGCCGAGATAAACTCTCCAACCAAATAAGGATGCAGTAAAAGATATGATTCAGCATTCTTTCGCCTTTGGTTGAACCCAAGTTTTCCGGTCGTTTGCGAGGAGGCGGCACTGCCAAAAGTTCTACGCCGTCTCAATGCTGACAAAACTGCTAAAAGCAAAACATGCAGGGCATTCACGCTGTGCACGTAGATGTAAGCTTGCGGTAAATATTCTGTTTTAACAGTTTTGTTTCTATTCCGATGAACTTCGCCACGAAACAACCACCACCTCCGTTGTTGTGATTCGACGCAAAAATCACTTTCTAGCTCAAATTATTGACACACACCCAGTTAACCTGGTCCTGCTTGTTGGCCAAATCTACAGAAGGGGCAGTTCACACATGCAGCAGCATGACTAATCTGTTCGATGTGAAAACGGGAGTGATGACATCAGTACACTCATCCCTCTGCTGTAGGGAAATGACGCCTATGTATTCATACTGTCTGACCCGTACCGCGAAAAGATATGCTGTTGCATGTAGAATTAATACAGACGGTTTGCGCTCGTCAAAATCGTGTGCAGAAAAGATTTTTGGGAATGTTCTTTTTTTTGTATGGAGTTTATAACTTCCAGGTCTCAGCATTTTGTCGTAACTGTGACGTGTCATGGTCTGGTGTGTGCAACAGGGCTGCGGAGTCGGAGGTAAAATACCGACCTTTCCAAAATCTTCGACTCCTTAATATAACGTGTATGAAGTTTGGCTGTCAACACCTTTGTGGTAACTAGCAATCAATGGGATCGTGGTACACAGCAAGAATTCTGTTTCAATAAAAGTTTCAAAAGAAATTGTACNATTTCAATAGGAATTCCCAACTTAGGTGNGTGATGTAAAATATGATTCAGTTGGGCTTCTGGAGACGGACAAAAAAATCCGACTCCCCAAAATCCTCCGAGTCCACAACCTTGGTGTGCAAGCGAACTGTGAGCATTGCAGTTTCATAGTAAGCCTGCCTTTACCCAATTTCTTCATTAAACCTAATACTGGGTACATTACAAACAGCAATGTAGAAACCATTACGAGGCTGCTTTCATTACGAAGTTTCGAAGCACACATGATTTCACTCAAGCCGTTGGTTTATGCTTGTGATGTGACTTGACAGTTTGACTCCGTTCCAAACTTGAAACAGTTTCTTGAAATATTTGCATAACCAAGAAGCTTTCAACGTCTATTCCCATGTATTTGACTTTCTATTGCCGCTTTATTGGCAGTCAAGGAGTACCAGGAAGTGACCGGAGAAAAGATTGCAGCAAAGCGAAGCTCCGCGACGAAGAGCACCCTGATGAACATCGATGGTAGACTTGCTTGCTTTTGAACTTTCACGGTGACTTGTGTTTTGACGTGTCCTTGGCATGATACCAAGAAAACTTGCCGACCCAATGGCGTAACTGACGGGGGGCAGAGGGGTGAATCGCCCCTCTGGCAAGCCCAATGTAAAAACTGGGCCCCACCATTATTTCCCAAGTTATTTCTGAGTGTTGGTTGGAGGACAGCTATAGTGGCAAGTGGTTCTCTTTCAGCTGAGTTTCCCTCTACCTCAAACCGCTAGTTACACCACTGGACGTATCCCCCTACTTTTATCGAAGGGACAAAGCCGAAAATTGCTAAAGCGCTCTCTATAGAATGCAGCCCAATATCCAGTTGCTTAATAGAGCGATCTGATTAACAACCGTGGGCGTCGGAAGGATTTTTTTCATGGGGGGCAGCAGTGGTGATATTTCATTTTACCAACTTGACAAAACATTTTTCTACTGAAACGTTAGTAGTCAAAATTGAAAATTCAGGGGGGCTTGGACCCCGTGCCGACGCACACGATAACAGCAAGAATCGTTTCAGGGTACACCTGGTTGAATTTCTGACGATTGTAAGTTTGGACGCATCGGCAGGTTCTGACCCATAGTTACCCTCTGACAGGTCGACGAGCACATTGTCCTCGAGGAATGCACCCTTTTCGAGATGGCTGATCGCGCCAACGGGCCGTTACTCGTTCTTTCTGCGACGACAAGTTAAATATTTGGTAGCGCGTCAGCTGCTTCCGAATCTAGTTTTGAGATCGTTCACGTATTGCGTAAGAAATTTTTCACATGTTTGAACCCTCCTCATCTGAAAGCAAAAAGCAATCCCCTGTAATTACGAGCGCATTTGTTGCCCTCCCCCCAAAAAAAACAAGATTTAGTACAGCGTCGATGTTTTATTTCTGTTACGTTACAAAGTCACAGACAAAACCAACACGGCTAAAATATTAGTAAACATGATTATGTAATCATCTCAGCAACTCCTCCGCTTCCCTACAAGCAACCGTAAGTTTTTAGAAAACCCCGCCCTCTCTTGTGCTTACGTAATATGTGCGAGAAATTGGGGGCGAAGTTGCACGTCGATCGGGAAGTGCTCTTTGATGTGCGTGTTGCTGAGCGTTCTAACTGCAGTGGTTCGCATCGGAAAGTCCCTGCAAAGATGTTCTTCGTTTTGAGTAAGAAGCTCGCACAAAAAGCAAACACCTGAGTTGGTGGATTTACTGTAAGGCTTGATATGCACGAAAACGATAAGCAGGATCTGTTTTCTGGATACTGATACTGAACTCCCTCTGTACCCCTTCTTGGAAAGTAAGCTTATTGTTTGCAGCTGATGGGCACGTTTTAAACCGTGGCGCTTGGATCTATGTACATAGCCATCAGTGCGTCTCAATCTACTCCGTTCAGTTTGGTTCGACACGGATCCAGCTGTTGCGCAACAGCGTGCGGCCAATGCGAACTGTGTGCTGCGTCAACAGCTTTGACGCCATGTTTAATTTTAAAAAAGCTTTTCCCCCTCCTCGGTCGACCTTGACGTAATGTGCTCCTGCGCAGCCAGCGACCCCGACTTCGTCGACGGCGTGCGAAAACTTGCTGACGTCTTAAAGATTCCTCCCCATCCGGATGTGGGCGTCACCCTCGAAGCTGTCAGGCTGTTGGTCGAGGAGCGCTTGTCTGAGAGCGCGCTCGCCGCCGCGACCGAGAAAAAGGTAACCCGTAAAAAGATGCTCGATGCTCAACTAGGGCAGTGGTTTTCGATCTGGTCGAGAACCATTTTTGTAGGGGTCACGAGTGGATATTTATGTACACAATTGTACTGTATTATTCGCTCGTTTTAAATGGGGGTTATTGGGTTATAGTGGGTTTCTGTGATGGTCACGGGATAAAAAAGGTTGAAAACCACTGAACTTGGGTTTGCCAACTCCGCTTCAGATACATGTCCCTCTCTTTAGAAAACAACCACCTTTAATTAAAATGCGCTGACGTCGGCGTTATTACCAGCATTGCGCTGTTTGTTTTGTGGTAACAGTCCGTGCAGTGCGTTACAGCTTCTTAGTTTCGCTGACAAGATAGAAAAACTTGACGTTAAAGTAATTGTTGAACCAGATTTACAAGGACAGCCACAAGTAGTAAGCACGAATCTGCCGGCAGGTGTTTTTTCTCTTTGACCTGAGTTGGCGATTAACTTTGCTTTTGCTGCTTTTCGCCGAAAAACAAGAGCTTCGTTTTTGCTGTTTTCGCCTAGAAACGAAAACTTCGCTTTTGCTGTTTTTGCCAAAAACACGAAAACCTCGTTTTTACTGTTTTCGCCAAAACACGAAAACTTCGCTTTTGTTTGCTGTTTTCGCCTAAATACGGAAACTTCGTTTTTGCTGTTTTTGCCAAAAAACGGAAACGTGCTGCTCTTGTCTAAAAACGAACACTTCGCTTATCGTTTTTGCCTAAAAACGAAAACCTCGTTTTTGCCTAAAAACGAACACTTCGTTTATCGTTTTTGCTGTTTTCGCCTAAAAACACCATCCTGCGTCCATAGAAAGTGCTGCCCATCGAGCAACTGGACCTGGGCTTCGACACCGGCGACCCGATGGTGAACCGGGCCGCTCGGGCCCTGCGCCTCCTCCACATCGGCGAGCTGCGTCGGCTCCAGACCGACATCAACAACGCGATCGTCGCCGTGCAAGCGAAGACCGCGAACCCGAAGACCGACGAGCGGCTCGGGAAAGTGGGGAGGTCGTAGCGGCGAGACGCTCGCAGTGCGAGACAAAAGTCATTGTTCTTTTTCCTTTGTTGGTCGTTTGCGAAATTTCGCGCCGAGAGAGGCAACCTGTGGTGGTGTGTTAGTTCTATAACGCAGAGACAATAACAATAACTTGGACGAGCTAACAAGTACTTCGACAAGACGCTTGACCGACCTCGCGAATAATGTTTTCCGGAAACTTAAAATAGTTTTTTGTAAGTTTACTGCACGGTTGAGAGCGATCGTGAAAACCTACGAGCAATCCCAGAAAGTTGCGTGGTTGGCAGAAGAGCCGTTTCAGAACTGCGCCCGCTGGTGGTCATATGCACACACTCCTCGAAAGCCGCTCACATCTGATTCATTTGCTCTGAAACACTGATGGCAAGCGTCCTTCAACCAATGACATTAAATGTCCCTTATCCCGACAAGCGATCTTAAAACGTTTGTCGCAACCGCCGTGCGTTCGTTAACAGAACCGTCAATGCAGGAAGTCGCCAATAAGGGGACTGTGCGTTTGTGCAGGGGGCGTGACATTCTGAAATTTGACAAAAACTCCGCTGATTTATAGTGCTTCATATTTCAAATTTGGGGGCAAAGCATCTCCGTGACGATGGGACTGGTTCGTTAAAGTAGCCGAAGTCCGATTGGTATTCGCATACACACATTGGCAATCATTCGTTCAGGCAATGTGCAACCTACTGCTTTAATGACCACTGCAGCCCTCTTGCTAAAGTAGTAACAACGAATCTAAGGTGACCAAAATGCTTGCGCACCATCACACTGAGCTGTTGGTTACCCAGTGCAGTCGCGACGATGGGGATTTAGGTGGACTTAGCCCTCCAAAACACAGCTCCAAACCCCCAACTTTAAGTATGAAACACGATAAATCAGTGAAGTTCTTGCTAATTTTTAGAATGTCAAGCTCTCCCCCTATTCAGGTCCAGCCAGTAAAGTTGAAGGGGCTGTTTCAGTACTATTTGGTGGTCAAGTCTCATAACGGCTTCGCTACTGTAAGAGAGATGAAGTATGCTTCACAACGCTGCTGTGACAAAACAAGGACAACAAAATGGCCTTATATCGCGAATGTTGTTTTCCGAATGGTACAAAATCATAGTGAATAAAGTTACTTTCGTAGGTTTTAGGGGAGGATATCGCCCCTACTGAAGACTTTCTGGTAGCCTGGGGAGGGCACATGGCAAAGATGCCCAATTAATATGATGTTGGAACTGTGGAGGGTGCTGCAAAGTTCGCAGTGTTAAAGTAATGATCTAAAAAAGCGATAAACAATGTAAAAGCATAGTTTTCAAAAGCTACATTAGTGCACAGACCACTATTGGACCAGATGTTAACAATGCACGCGAATACAGTCGCAAGAAGTCAGCCAGCCAGTAACGTCAACAGTCCCTAAGGCACTACAATCATGAAAGCCGCGGTAAACAATACCCATCGCCACACAATGCGGCTTCTTAATCCTAAAGATTCAATCGCACATATCACCGAATCGTGACGCCTCCTTCACTATTCATGTTTCGGACTTACCCACTACGGTTATTTCGGGTACCAATACTATCCGGACTACGGATATATTTGTATTTTAGCTAACCGGATAATAATTGTTAGACCGTTGGTTTCGCTGGATTTGCACGACGAATTGATTGTGACATCATGACATAGTTTTATTGTAAATATACACACATGCAATGCATTACCAGAGCCGCAACCACTTGATTTTTTCGGGGACGAAATGCTTGTACCTAAAAACTAAACATGCTTTTGAAAATTGTCGGGGGTTGAGCAATTTCCCCCCGGTTGCGGGCCTGCGCACTGTAAAGGAAGAGCGTATAGAAAGAAAATCATGCAATTTTAACATTCGCTACTCCTGCAACGCGTTTTTCATAAAGCACAGCGCAGACAGCACCTTACAACGCGAAAGCACTCTTCCGTAATAATTACGGTGCTTGGTCGCCCGGATGTAGAAACAAGGAATGTACAAACTTATTGTAAAATGTAAAACGCATCAGTAACTTTGCTCACTAATCCGGCCAACCGACAGAATTATATCGGATAGCAAAAAGACTTCCGGTTATCCGGATAATCCAACCAACGATCTCGCAGAAGAGGGGCGAAGCGCACTGATGCAGAACAAGGTCATGGAGGTCTGCTGAGCGAAAGGCTGCAAAAAATCAATATTTGAGATCACTCGACTGCTTACAAGATTATGCTGTATCCAAGAATGAAAATGTCGAACCCTTGCCCAATTGCTTGTTGGTTAACATTGTTTCTGTATAAATTCCCAGACAGTGTTATAGAACAGTGTGGTCCAACTATAGGCCCGCCCACGGGCCGCATGTGACCCGCGGAAACATTCAAGAAAAATCGGAGATTACTTCAAAAGCGTGTGAGATTACATTTGTCTCACTGAATTACTTGCGCTGGATGAAGTGCATTTGCACAATAACAAATACCTTTTCTGTACACCGGTTTGTTTTACGATCAAATTAGAAAGTACAACCCGCCGCTTGCCCTCCGTTGGGTCACCTGTCTGGATAAACTCTGTGTTTTTTCGGTTCCCCAGGCGTTCGTTGTCGTGAAGAATACATCTATAGTGCAGTGAACTCAGTACCGCCAAATAAGCCTGGCTATTTATCCGCTAAACATAGTTAATTGCCCATCCCTTCAATATGTAATTTTGTTTAGAACAAGCACAATATCTTTCAATAAAAATGTATAATACTAATGGTGTTAGAGACTGTAGGGTGCTGGAAATCAGTAAGCAAAGATGTTTTCCACATTGAAAGGTTTCGCAGTGGAAATGCACTCGATATTTGAAAACACACGTGTGTGAGAGTACATTTTCTACGATGAAGCAAGTCGAATCTAAAAACAGAAATCAATTGGCAAACGAAACAGTGGACAATAGTCTCCGACTTGCACCACTAACACTGGTATTAATGAAGGAACGATAGTGTCAGAAAAGCCTCGACCACAAGCATCACACTGATAGGGATTTGTGATAATTTGCTATTGTGTAGGCCTAATGATTTCAATGACGTACTCACTTATCTTCCCTTTTTGAGTTTAAAATGTAAATCTGTTGTTTTTTACGTCATTTTACTGGAAGTGCCCCGCGAGTTGTCACGTATTCGTAAAATGGCCCGTAGGTCAAAAGCAGTAGTTGGACCACGCTGTTAGAACATCGGCAACCAAGAAATTGTGTGCATACAGAGACAGACCTTTCGACCAGCCACCTGTGCTTCTGCGAACGAACTCTAGTATGAAAGCAGAAAGATCAGAAGAAGCGAGTTTAATAAATTTTCGCCAACGATCTGTGTCCGTCGTCGTTTTGCATAACACAGCGTGATTACAACAATAGGAAAAAACACAAAGTTTAAACTGTAGCGAACGTTTTCACAAAATTCCCACATGAAACCATCCGTCCTGCTGCCCAGTGCTACTCAACCAACCAGCAGCTGTTTCGTAAGGCTTTTGGGTGGTTTGGCGCAGATTTCCGACATGCGGCGCATGAAAACTCTTTTACCGGTTCGAAGGCGATGTACTGCGGAGCTACGACGGATGCGCATAATTAGGAAACTAAGTTCAAATCACGTTATGTACAAGCATCTTTTCCAACAGTGCATCTCAGTTTAACAGATTGAAAAATGTCACATTTAAAAATGACAGCCGGTTGCCAGTTTTGCCGTCTTAAAAAGTGAAAATGTTAAGTTTTGAGTACCGACAGGGTGGCAACAAATGCATGCAAATTTCTGGTCGCCTAAGCAACGTTGCAGTTGAAACGCAAAAAAGCACTGGTAAAATAACAAAGTAGCCGTACCTACGTACAACAACATCTCTCTTTACAACGATCAGCGGCGAGTTCTTTGGCCTACTACACTGCAGCCCCGGTGTCAAGCAAAATTTCTGACCTGTTATTGTTTTTCAGTTATTTTGCTTCTCAGAATAAAAAAATAAAGTCTGGCAATTACATTTTTGATGTGTGTTATGTGAATTTAAACATTTTGGTTAGATGTCACGTACCCACAACAAGCTATAGCACAGGAATAACTTTAACCATTGAAAATTTTCGGACTTACTTGTTGACCTCAATTATTTTTCTTTTTCAAACCCAAACCCTAATAATCAGTTTTATCAGCGAATTTTGTATGTAGAATATTACTCTGTGCATGTGTTCATGGTGTGAAGTTAGAAATTTTGCAAGTCAGAAATTTCGCTTGACACCGGCCCGTAACCAGCTTGGGACACCAGGAGGGCTAAGAGTTTTCTGAAAGGGGCCCACATTTTCTAAACTATGTCCAATACATTTTACGCCTTGCGCCCCAGCTAGTTACGGGCCTGCCACAGCCATGTTAAAAAAGGCTGTCTCCCTGCAACCATTTTTAGAAATCATCAAGTAACAAATCTAGTTCAAAACACCTAGACGTAGTACAAAATGACCTTAGATATCAATGGGGTGAGGCAAGGGGGAGTCCTGAGCCCATACTTATTTGCTGTTTACCTGGATGAACTCTCAATCCAGCTGGGATCAGCCAGGGTGGGATGC